>Ga0315906_10000210_pt1 | contig 96926 bp, 88 predicted proteins | sample LakEriMetagenome_4_FD_203526 | JGI IMG/M metagenome (GOLD analysis project Ga0315906, IMG submission 203526) | Freshwater fungal communities from buoy surface, Lake Erie, Ohio, United States - Buoy 2 MA122 | ecosystem: Environmental > Aquatic > Freshwater > Lake > Lake biofilm | place: USA...
CAGGAAGCCTTCTTCGTCGATGCGCGCGAGGTCGCCGGTGACGACCCAGCCATTGCGGAAGGTTTCGGCAGTTGCGTCCGGGCGGTTCCAGTAGAGGCGGCAGTTGGACGGGCTCTTGCACCAGAGTTCGCCGACTGAGCCGGGTGGCAGTTCGTTTCCGTCCGGATCGCAGATTTTCAGTTCGACCGCGCCGGGAGGCGCGCCGGCGCTCTGCGGCCGCTGCACATAATCGTCGCCGATGTTGAGCGTGGCGGTTGCGCAGGTCTCCGTCATACCCCAGCCGTTGCCGGGCGCGGCTTCGGGGAAGCGCTTCTTGATCGTCGAGACAAGTTCCGGAGCTGAAGGGGCGCCGCCATACGAGATGACCTGGATACTCGAGAGATCGAACTTGTCGCGGTCGGGATGCTCAAGCAGCTGCCAGGCAATCGCGGGTACGCCGCCTACGGAGCTTATCTTTTCGGCTTCGATGATGGGCAGCGCCTGCCCGGCATCCCACTTGTACATGCAGACTATCTTGTCGCCGCGCAGCGCCGAAGGGATAAGGATCGCAAAAGCACCGGTTGCGTGGAAGAACGGAACGGCGAGCAAGGTTGCGCGCATCGCGTCCGGATCCGGCGCCGGAATGGGTTCGCCCTTGCGAAGGTACATACGGGCCTGGCAGGTCATCGAGTTGAACATGTTCGAGACGACGGCGCGGTGCGTTGCAAGTGCGCCCTTCGGCTTTCCCGTGGTGCCAGAGGTGTACATGATGGTGGCGTCATCCTCGGGTCCGAGAATGACATCGACAGGGCCTGCATCTTCGAGGTCTGCCCAGCTGTTGGGATCGCCGACGATATCGTTCAGCGAGGCGACTCGCGGGTCGGAAATCTCGTCAGCCGAGTCGCGGGCGATCAGGATGTGCTTCAGGTCCGGCAGGCGCTCAAGGCTGCCGCGGATACGTTCGTAGATCTGCGCGTCGACGATCGCGACCGAGACCCCGGCGAAGGACAGGCCGTACTCCAATTCCTCGGCGGTCCACCACGAGTTCATCGGAGTGGCGATGGCCCCGGCGCTTACGGCGGCGAAGAAGCCGACCGGCCATTCTGGATAGTTGCGCATGATCACCGCGACCCGGTCACCCTTGCGGACATGGCAGTTAAGGTAAAGATGCCGGGCAAGCTTGCGGGCGCCGAGCTGCATCGCCTTGAAGGTGACGCGCTCGTTTTCGTAGACGATGTAGGTACGGTCGCCGAACTGCTGTGCTGCCGCGTCCAGGATCGCAGTGATCGTCGGCGGGGCGTTCTTGTAGACCTTTAGCGGGACGCCCCGGATCACGGCATCTTCAAGCTCCACCGGCGATCCGGGACCTGCGAGCGCTGCGTTCGCAGTCGCGATCGACATGACGGGTCCACCCTGAAGCGCGCCTTCTGCCATGACTTTGTTCCTCCGTATTGTCTTGTTGATCCAACAAACCACGCCTTGCATTGGCTTTGAAGGGGCCGGAGGCGGAAAGTGCAGAGCCTTTACGTCAAGTGCCGCGCGCGGCGAGCACGTTCTCAAGGCCGCTTGCGGGGTTGAAGCGCCTCGGTCGCGAGTTCACGGCCCACGAGAACAGCAAGGGCAAGGTGAAGAGGATCACGACGGCCTTGATCATGACCGAAGCGGAGATGTTGCCAGGCACAATGGGCAGGTTCAGAAGGAGTAGCGCCAGCATGCCGAAGGCGAAGGCGTTGAAGGCGAGCATCAGCCAATAGAAGGCCGGGCGCTCGCCGGCGGTGAATCGGGCGGCAGGGTTGGCGGCGGCGATGCCGGCAACGACGGCGCGGACCAGTGGCAGGAAGGATTCGCTTCGATCTTCGAAGTTGCCGATTCCCGCGAAGTGCATGTTCGACAGGACAAGCTGGGACCGAGTGCCCTGGAGTTCCATAACGAAACGAGAGGTCTGGAACCGGCCTGGCGCGAAGGCGAGCCGGACGGCCTGCACATTGCGATAAGGGACAGTCATGCGTAGGGCGCCGTCAGGCCCGATTTGTTCGAGGCGGTCCGGGAAAGCGCGCCACAGGTCTTCGCCGGTTTGCGTCAGCGAAGCCCTGCGGCGGTATTCAACAGCGGTCATGAAACGTCACCCCCTGAGGGGTGACGCTAAACTCATTTCCCGAAATCGCAAAAGCGCACGTTGCGGACCGTGCCATCGCGGTCGGTGACCGGATAGGCGCGGCCGGTGAGGTTCGAATCCTCGCAGAGGTATCCGATCTGGTACATCGCCAGCAGCTCTTCATTGCCGGGCATGATGTCATTGGCGACCATCAGGTCGATGGCATCCTGATGGCGGCCGAGGTTGAACAGGGCGAGGAACTGCTCCGAGCGCATGGCCGTGTCGGAACCGGCGATGGCGAGGTGATCGGCAACGAGCTTCTGCGCGCCCGGCAGGGCTGCAGCGGATTGCTTTGCTGCCGGGGTGGTTTTGTAGTCGGCGAGCACTTCTTCAAAGTATCTGACAGCACCTTCGGCATCGTACCCGGTCGGCGACGCGCTCAGCGTGCCGAGCTTGTAGAGCGTCTCGCTGCGCTGAACGTCGGTCAGGCTGGCATCGCCCACCAGCTGCATCAGGCGCTGGATTGCAGTTGGCGTATTGCCGGCAGTGACGAGCTCATCCGCTGTCTGGAACGCGAGATTGAACGGCGAGACTTCGGCAGCCGCAGCTGCGGAACTCGCGGAAGACGAAACGGGAGTTTCCGGCGCGGAGGCGCAGGCAGCGAGGATGACGGCCGAGGCCGCAGCAAACAGGAGGGGACGAAGCATCGGGTTTCTCCGTTGGAATCAGGGTTGGCGCGTGAAAAAGCGGTGCGCGAGCGCATGCTTAGCGTGGCAAGCTGCGCCGTGACAGGGCCGAACTGAGGTCAAAGTGTGGCTTTGCGGGCATCAGGCCCGTGCAGCCGACTCTATTGCTGAAATGTCACCTCGGCCGAGCGCTTCGATGGCGCGGGCGGCGATGTGGCGGGCGTTGAGGCCGGCCGTTTCATACATGGCGTAGGGCGTGTCCTGATCCTGGAAAATGTCAGGCAGCGTCATGACACGAATCTTCAATCCCGTGTCGAGTGCGCCGACATTGGCGAGGTGTTCGAGCACGAAACTGCCGAAACCGCCTTTAGCGCCTTCTTCGATCGTGATCAGCACCTCGTGTTCCTTGGCGAGACGCTCGATCAGCTTTGCATCGAGCGGGCGGGCAAAGCGGGCGTCCGCCACGGTGGCGCTGAGACCTTGGGCGGAGAGCATGTTCGCGGCCTTGAGGGCTTCCTGCAGGCGCGCGCCAAAGGACAGGATGGCGATAGTCGTCCCTTCACGGACGATGCGGCCCTTGCCGATTTCGAGGGCTTTGAGATCGCTCGGGATTTCTACGCCGACGCCTTCGCCGCGCGGGTAGCGGATCGAGCTTGGACCATCATCAATGTCGAGCGCGGTTTTCACCATGCGGGCAAGGTCTGCTTCATCGCCGGGCGCCATGCAGACGAAACCCGGAAGCGCGCCAAGATAGCCGACATCGAAGCTGCCGGCATGCGTCGCGCCGTCTGCGCCGACGAGGCCTGCGCGGTCCAGTGCGAAGCGCACGGGCAGTTTCTGGATCGCCACATCGTGGACGACCTGATCATAGCCGCGCTGAAGGAACGTCGAGTAGATCGCGCAGAAGGGCTTCATGCCATCGGCGGCCAGACCGGCCGCGAAGGTGACGGCATGCTGCTCGGCAATGCCGACATCGAAATGGCGATCGGGGAATTTGGCGCCGAAGATGTCCGTCGAGGTGCCCGATGGCATGGCGGCGGTGATGGCGCAGATCTTGTCGTCCGTCTCGCCCAGCTTGGCGAGGGTCTGGCCGAAGACTTTCTGGTAGCTCGGCGGGCCCGAGGCGCCCTTGGCCTGCTCGCCAGTGACGACCGAGAATTTCGAGACGCCGTGATACTTGTCGGCGGAGTTCTCGGCGGGCGCGTAGCCCTTCCCTTTCTGCGTCACGACATGCAGCAGGATCGGGCCATCTTCGATGTCGCGGATGTTCTCGAGGATCGGGATCAGCGTGTCGAGGTCGTGTCCGTCAACCGGGCCGACATAGTAGAAGCCCATTTCCTCGAACATGGTGCCGCCCATGGCGAAACCGCGCAGGTACTCCTCGGCGCGGCGGGCGGGCGATTCGAGACCCATCGGCGCTACGACTTTCTTGGCGAAGCGGCGCAGGCCCCGGTACGGGCGCGACGAGACGAGCCGTGAGAAATAGTGACTCATCGCGCCGACCGGCGGTGCGATCGACATGTCGTTGTCGTTGAGGACCACAATGAGGCGCGACTTGTCAGCGCCGGCATTGTTCATCGCCTCGTAGGCCATGCCAGCCGACATCGAGCCGTCACCGATGACGCAGATCACATTGTTCTTGCGGCCCTGAAGGTCACGCGCCTTGGCAAAACCGAGCCCGGCGGAAATCGAGGTGGACGCGTGGGCGGCGCCGAAGGGGTCGAACTCGCTTTCCGACCGTTTGGTGAAGCCGGAGAGACCTCCGCCCTGGCGCAGGGTGCGCATACGGTCTCGGCGGCCGGTGAGGATCTTGTGGGGATAGCACTGGTGGCCGACGTCCCAGACGAGCTTGTCGTCCGGCGTGTTGAACACGTAGTGGATGGCGACGGTCAGCTCTACGACGCCGAGGCCGGAGCCGAGGTGCCCGCCTGTAACGGCCACGACATCGATAACTTCGTCGCGAACTTCCTGCGCGATCTGCTTGATGTCCGCGCGTGGGCGGCCCTTCAGGTCGGCAGGCGAATTGATCGCATCCAGCAGGCGGTTCGGGCGGATTTCTGTCATCTCACGTGGACTTTTCTAGGTGTCAGCACGGTCGTTTTACCGAGGCCTGTTCAATACATAATCCACGGAATGCAGCAGGATAGCGGCCTTGTCACGGAAAATCGCTAAATGTTCCTTGGCTTGAGCAGCGAGCAGTTTGACCCTTTGGCGTGCGCCATCGACACCCAGAAGTGTAACGAAGTTCGCCTTCCCAGCCGCCTCATCGGTGCGCAAAGGCTTGCCAGCAATGGATTCGTCGCCTTCGGCATCGAGAATATCGTCTGCAATCTGGTAGGCTAGGCCGAGATCATTGGCGAAGCCAGCAAGGGCGTTGCGCTCTGCTTCACGGGCGTGGCCGATGATGGCGGCGGACTCCATGGCATAGGAAATCAGCGCGCCTGTCTTGAGGCGTTGCATCCGGGTGATCGTGTTCAGGTCGCGCGGGCTTTCCTGCTCCAGCATGTCGATCATCTGCCCGCCGACCATCCCACGCGCGCCGGACGCATCCGCGAGACGCTCGATCAGCAGGACGCGGACGGCGGGGTCATCATGGGTTTCACTTGAGGCCAGGATCTTGAAGGCGAGCGTCAGGAGCGCGTCTCCGGCAAGAACGGCCGTTGCTTCGTCGAACACTTTGTGGACGGTCGGTTGGCCGCGCCGGAAATCGTCATCATCCATGCAGGGCAAGTCATCGTGCACCAGCGAATAGCAATGCACACATTCAAGCGCGGCGGCGGTGCGAAGCAAGCTCTTCTCCGACGCGCCGAACATCGCGCCCGTTTCAAGTACGAAGAAAGGACGCATGCGTTTGCCGTTGGCGAGCGCAGCATGACGCATTGCGCGCATCAGGTTTGCTTCAGGGCCGCTGGCAGGAGGAATCAGCTGGTCGAGCGCGACCGTCACACGGTCCGCCACTTCCTTCAGCCTTTGTTCGAAATCGGTCACTTCCCCCATGATCCCGATTGCTCAATCAAAACTGGCAGGTTCGGTTGCCGGCCCGGATGCGCCCTGGACGATCTGCTCGACTTTCAGCTCCGCAGATTTGAGGCGCGCTTCACAATGGGCCTTCAGGGCAGCGCCGCGTTCGTAGATGGCGATCGACTTTTCAAGTTCGACATCGCCGGCTTCCAATTGGCGCACGATGCCTTCGAGTTCGGCAAGGGCTTCCTCGAAGCTCATCTTGTCGACCGGTTTGGATTTCGTGTCGGCCATTGCGGCAGGTCCTTGCATCAATTGAGATTGGTTTTAGGGCCGAGTTGGAGGGGCGACAACCGAAATACGGGCGGTGCCGTTCGATTATCGGCCGCGATACTCGTAGACGCGAAAGCTCCAATAGCTGTCGCCGCCATCCTGCACGCAGGTCCAGCCGAGGCGGCGGAGTTCTGGGCGGAGCATGCGGTTGAACCAGCCGTGCGCGGCGAGGTAGACCTTACCTTCGGCCGAGGCTTCATGCAGCCGGAGGGCTGCGATCTTGGCCCGAAGCCGGGCTTCTTTCGAAGATTCGCCGTCGAGAGAATGGCCCGCAAGCCACACGGATCTGGCGAGTATGTTCCAGGTTTTAGGCAAGACTTTGAAACCGTGCAGGGTGGGCGGCGGAAGCGGCGCTTCATTGAAGACCGGATCGTGCGCCGCCTGCTTGTGCGGCATGGCCAAAGCGGCTGTCTGCTGTGCGCGGAGCCGGGCGGAGGCAAAAACGACGTCTGCGTCGGCGACGATCTCTTTCAGTCCTGCTGGCGCCGCCTGCCCTTCGGCGAGGGCTCCCTTTTCATACCGGCTCCACCAATCGACATACTCACGCCATTCGAGTGGCGGCCCTGCAGTGCGGTCGAGCGCAGGTTTTCCATGACGGGATACGATGATGGGGCCGCGCGCGCGCCGAGCCGATGTCGTGGTTGGCATCGTCCTTCCTCGTCGGTCTTTTGTCCGGCGGGCCCAGCGCCCTCGCTTTCCGGACTAGCGGCGTTGGCGCGCCGGGGCAAGCACCGAAGGGGTATCAGAGACCGCGCCAGACGCGCTTCTTGCAAGGCTCGTCATCCTGCAGACCGCAGCGATGGAAAGTCAGCAGGACAGTGTCAGCGCGCCCGATAAGATGGTCGAGCGGCACAAAGCCGACCGATGCATCTTCTGCCCTCCCCCGCAACGGACAACTGGCGCGGTCGACGACGCCGTTGATGGGCGGGCAGTGTCCTGAAATCTCGCGGCTATCGTAGGAATTGTTCCGGTTGTCGCCGATCATAAAAAGATGGCCTTCGGGGACCACGAAGAGCAACGTGTCAGCCACAGGGCGGCCGCGCAGGCCGCGATGGGTGGTCCAGGACTTGTCGCCGATGGTTTCGGTCCATTCTTCTACCGATTCGATGATGGCTTCGCCGTCAGGCACGTAACGCACGTCGCGCACATAGTCGGACTGAACCGGCTGGCCGTTGAGGATCAGCGTTTCGCCGAGGATCTGCACCGTATCGCCCGGCAGACCGATGACGCGCTTGATCATAACGCGGTCGGAATGGGTGTGTTCGAAGACGACGACTTCGCCGCGCTCCGGCGTGCCCGGGAAGAAGCGGCCCTCTCCGAGCGGCAGATAACGGCCGAGGCTGAGCGGCAATGAATAGCGGCCATAGCCGTAAGCGAATTTGGAAACCGCCACACGGTCTCCGACTTCGAGCGTGGGCACCATGCTTTCGGATGGAATCACGCGCTGTTCATAAAGCAGGCCCGTGAACAGAAGGAAGGCCGGCGCGACAATGGCCAGGGTTGCGCCCCACTCCTTGAGCTCGCGCTTTACCTTTTCCCAGGTCGAGAGCGGCGCATCGGCCTGCGGCGTGACGTCGATTTCGCTCGGCATTCTGACCCTCAGGCTCGGCTTCCCGGCGCAGTCTTAGACGAAAAGGCTGCGCCGTGCGAAGGCGAAAACGCCACCCGGACTGCTATTCCCCGGGCTGGAGTGCTTCGGCGTGGCTGTAGAGGGTCACACCGGCCGGATTGGCCGAAACCGCCAATTCTCCCCGATGTTTCAGGTAGTTGATATGCGCAAGCGCCTCGCCGGTCGCCATGTTGAGCTCATCGCCCTCAATCGCGCGGCCAAACACGGCGACGAACGTGTCCAGCACGTTTGCCGGTCCCTTGGACAGGCGCTGGCGCAGGCGCGTCAGGGCCGTCTCGTGGCCGTCGATAAGGTGTTGCAGGCGTTTGTGGGCGCCGGTGAAGGGCTCGTTATGGGCTGGCAGGACGAGGCAGTCTTCCGGAAGGGCCTTCATCAGCTTGCGGCAGCTGGCGAGCCATTCCTCGAGCGGATCGGCCGCTGGTTCGGTCGGGTGGACCGAAACATTGGATGAAATGCGGGGTAGTAGTTGATCGCCCGAGATCAGGATCTTCCGCTCAGGGCAATAAAGGCAGGCATGTTCCGGCGAGTGCCCTGCCCCCGTGATGACCTGCCACTCAGCGCCGGCCATCCGGAATGTGTCACCATCGGAAATGCGATGGAATGCATCCGGCATCAGGCTGACGCCCCGGCCGAAGCCGCCGAAGCGGGACTTGTAGTGATCCAGCGCCTTCTCGCTCCATCCGGAGCGGCGATAGAACTCGATGCCGGCTTCTGGTGCCTGTCGCCCGGTATCGGCCACCAGCATGCGGCAGGTCAGGTATTCAAGCCGCGTCATCCAGAGCTCGGCCTTGTACTTGTAGCAAAGCCAGCCGGCGCTTCCGACATGATCGGGGTGCATATGCGTGATGATCACGCGTTTGAGCGGCTTCTGCGGGGTTACGCGGGCGTCGAGCAGTTTCTTCCAGGCGGACTTGGTTTCCGGCAGCGGCAGGCCGGTATCGACAATCGTCCAGCTGTCGCCATCGTCGATGAGCCAGAGATTGATGAATTTGAGCGAGAAGGGCAGCGGCATGCGCACCCATTCGATGCCGGGCGCGACGATGATCGTCTCGCCGAGGTCAGGTGTGACTTCCCCGAAAGGATAGGTCAGTCCGGCGCGGCGTGTCGGGGTGGCTTCAAATCCGTCCATCGGGGAACGTTACCCATGATCGAAAGCGCGTCGAGCCGTCACGCTGGGGAAGCCTATTTGACCGGCCGGCGCGGCCGGGGCGGCAGTTTCGTACGGCGGAATCCTTCCCCCGTCAGGCCGTAATTCCGTGTGCGGTAAGGTACTTTCGGCGCCAGCTCAGAGGCGACTTCCTTCGACTTTCCCGCCGATGCCTCACGGGCCTTCGGACCAGGCGCGGGTGCCTTCTTCACAGACTTCGCCGCTTCCGCCTTGCCGACACTTGCCGCAATGAGCGCCGCACGTTCCTTGTGACTGAGCGGACGCCATCTGCCTTCCGGAAGATTGCCGAGCTCCACCGGGCCGACGCGGACGCGCTGCAGGTCTGCGACGCGCAGGTGCACGAGCGAACACATGCGGCGGATCTGCCGGTTGCGGCCTTCGTTGAGGACGAAGCGAAGCGTGTCCTTGCCTTCGGCGGTGACCTTGGCGGGGCGAAGCTTGCGGCCATCGAGCTCGAGACCATGCCGCAGGAGCGCGAGCTTCTCCGGCGTAATCTCGCCCAGCACCTTCACGATGTACTCCTTGTCGACTTCGCTGAGCGGACCGATGATCGCCTTGGCGAGCACGCCGTCTTCGGAAAGGATCAGCAGGCCGCGCGAGTCTTTGTCGAGACGTCCGAGCGGCGCCATCTTGTTGTTGCGCCCCGGAACAGCGTGGGCTTCACCTTTCAGGGTTTTCTCGGAGATGAGACGGATCGCTGGAATCTCGCCGGGCTCCGGGGTTCCGGACACATATCCAACGGGCTTGTTGAGAACGATGGAGAGCTGGTTATCGAGCTTCTGCGCGGCTTTCGAATTCAGCTTGATCGTCTGCCCCGGGATGATCCGTTCACCGAGTTCCGTGACCGGCTTGCCGTCGAGTTCGACAAGCCCTTTCTCGATCAGTGCATCGGCCTCGCGGCGCGAACAGACGCCTTCGAGCGCCAACCACTTGTTGATGCGAACGGGTTCGGCACCGCTATAGGTCTTGGTCCAAGCAGCCATTCTTTTATCCGATCCCAAAGAGGGCGCGGCTGCTCGCAAGGAATTGGTCTCCGCCCTCGGTGATGCCGGGAACGCGGCCCGGGGCCGAGGCGAGCACAGTTTCGGCGAAGAAACCGGCGAGCGCCGTCTGGCGGGCGCGGAAATCTGCCTTCCGGGTGCGCGACGCGATAGCGGCGCGGGTAAGGAAGTGGCCGCCGATGACATCGCCGGCCAGCGCGAGATAGGCCGTTGCGCCAGCGAGGGCCTTGTCCTGCTCTTCGGCCTTCATGCGGGCGAGCATCCAGTCGGTCGCTTCGCCCAGAGCCCTGGAGGCTGCCCAAAGGCGCTCGGCGAGTTGAACAAACTGAGGATCGTTGGTCGAGCGCGCAAGGCGCACGGTTTCGTCAATCTCTGTCAGCATCGCGCGCATCGATGCACCGCCATTGCCGGCAAGCTTGCGGCCGACGAGGTCGATGGCCTGGATGCCGTTGGTGCCCTCGTAGATCGGCGCGATGCGGGCATCGCGGTAGAGCTGTGCAGCGAGCGTTTCGCTCATGAAACCCATTCCGCCATGCACCTGCACGCCGAGGCTGGCAACATCGACTCCCATGTCCGTGCTCCACGCTTTGGCAATCGGCGTCAGCAAGTCTTCGCGGGCTTTCGCAGCGGCACGGATCGACGGTGTGTCAGAAGAATGCGCGAGATCTGCGGAGACACCGCAGGCATAGCAGATGGCACGCGCCGCGGCGACGCGGGCGCGCATGGTAATCAGTGTACGGCGGACATCGGCATGGTGCAGGATCGGCGCCGGGCCGGAGACGCCGTCTGCCTTGCCCTGCTTGCGGTCCTGCGCATAGGCGAAGGCTGCCTGATAGGCCGCCTCACCAACGCCGACGCCTTCGAGGCCGACATTCAGCCGCGCCGAGTTCATCATGGTGAACATGCAGGCGAGGCCCTTGTTGGCCTCACCGATCAGGAAACCCGTGGCGCCCGAGTATTCCATCACGCAGGTCGGGCTGGCATGGATGCCAATCTTCTTTTCAAGACCGATGCACTGCACCCCGTTGCGGGCGCCGGGTGTGCCGTCTGTGTTCACCAGGAACTTGGGCACGATGAAGAGTGAGATGCCCTTCGACCCTGCCGGAGCACCCGGAAGACGCGCGAGTACGAGATGGATGATGTTCTCGGCGAGATCGTGGTCGCCCCAGGTGATGTAGATCTTCTGACCGGTGATGGCGTAGCTGCCATCGGCGTTTGGCGCCGCCTTCGTGGTCAGCGCGCCGACATCGCTGCCGGCCTGTGGCTCGGTCAGGTTCATCGTGCCTGTCCAGTCGCCGGCGACGAGTTTCGGCAGGTAGGTCTTTTTCTGCTCGGGCGTACCGTGCGCGAGCAGCGCCTCGATCGCGCCGAAGCTGAGCATCGGGCAAAGGCCAAACGCCATGTTGGCGCCGTGGAACATTTCCATCACGCCGAGAGCCAGCGCACGGGGCAGCCCCTGCCCGCCCCAGACTTCCGGAGCCGCCAGCCCCATCCAGCCCCCCTCACGGAACGCGGCGTAGGCTTCGCGGAAACCGTCCGGGGCGATGACGCCGCCTGCTTCGAGACGCGCACCCATCGAATCACCGACCTGATTCAGCGGCGCGAGCACGTCCCGGGCCAGTTTCGCCGCTTCTTCGAGGATCGGGCGGACGATCTCGTCGTCATAGGCTTCGAGACCCGGGAGGCCCGCGAGCTGCGCAAGACCGGCTATCTCCTTGAGAGAGAACTCAATTTCGTCGATCGGGGCATCATAGGCCATGGCCGTTCCTGCGTCTTGGATAGGAGTTATGCGTTCCGAGTGATAATCAAGCAGTTCACAGGCCGAAAGCCTATACTACCTTGTGGCCGTCCCCGTTGGGCATTTTGGAGATCAACGCAATGAGACTTTTCCTTCTTTCCGCGAGCGCGCTGGTTCTGGCCGCTTGTGCGCCCGCCACTGAAACGGCTGCCCCGGCTGAAACGCCGGCTGCCGCTGAAACCGCTGCCACGGAAGCCGCACCGGCGCCGGAAGTCACCTATGGCCAAGCCGCGACCTACCAGGTCGACGCGACCCACACCTCGATTGTCTGGCGCGTGAAGCACCTCGGCATTTCGAACTACACCGCCCGCTTCAAGACGTTTGATGCCACGCTGGCCTTCAATCCGGCTGACCTGGCGGCGAACTCGGTTGAAGTGACAATCGATCCGCTGTCGGTCGAAACCGACTACCAGGGCGACTACAAGGCTGGCCATGCTGACAGCGCCTATGCCACCTGGAACGAAGACCTTGGCCGCAACCCGACCTGGTTCAACGCCGATGCACACCCGCAAATTTCGTTTAAATCAACCAGCGCCACACAAACCAGCCCGACTTCGGGTACCGTTACGGGTGACCTGTCGTTCCTGGGCGTGACCAAGCCGGTGACGCTCGACGTGACTTATAACGGCATGGTCCAGATGCCCTGGGCGCCGGAGCAGGACCGCATCGGCTTCTCGGCTACAACAACCCTGAAGCGCTCCGACTTTGGCATGAACAGCAACCTGGAATTCATCGGCGATGAAGTCGAGATCATCGTCGAAGCAGAGTTCGTTGAAGTGTTGCCGGAGTAAGGACTGGTGAGCACGGCTTCGTCGTCGCGGTACACGAGTGTTGCCATCGCCCTTCACTGGGCGATGGCGGCACTGCTCCTGTTCATGATCTGGCTTGGCTGGAACATGGAAGATAACGAAGCCCGCTATCAGCTTCACAAATCGATCGGCATCACGATCCTGTTCCTCGCGCTGGCGCGGCTGGCCTGGCGGTTTGCCAATCCGCCGCCGCCCCTGCCAGAGGGCATGCCGGGGCTCGAGAAAAAGGCGTCGCATGCCGTGCATGTGATCTTCTACGCCCTGATGATCGGCATTCCGCTTGGCGGCTGGTTCATGGTGTCGGTGTCGCCCTTTCAGGTATCGACCGTCCTCTATGGCGTGCTGAGCTGGCCGCATATTCCGTTTACGGAAGGCCTAATCAGCGAAGACCTATACGAAATCGTCGAGTTCTTCCACAGCAAGGGTGCATGGGTCATCATCGGCCTTCTGGCACTGCACGTGGCGGGCGCGGTCAAACATGAGATCGGCAAGGAGGAAGGCGTCTTGAAACGTATGCTTCCGGGATTGTTCGGAAAATCGGAACCGCCAGCCCTTCCGGCGCGCGGCGCGTTGTTCGCCTTCGGCGGCAGCCTCGCGCTGTTTGCCGCCATCGCTGCGACCGCTGTTCTGGGCGCAGGGGCAAGCGGCAACGGAAAACCTGCAGGCGCTGAGGCTGCGCCTGTCGCCGCCATCGAAGCGAACTGGGCCGTCGACTATGGGGCCTCCGAGATCACCTTTTCGGGACTTCATGACGGCAATGAATTCAAAGGCACGTTCGAGAGCTGGACGGCTTACGTGGCCTTCGATCCGGACGCACTCGCGACGTCGAAAGTGCGCGTTGTGATCGACATGCGTTCGGCCAGCACTGGCAAGAAGCTCTACGATGACAGCCTGAAGGGCAAGGAGTGGTTCGCGCTGGCGGACCATCCTGAAGCAACAGTGGATCTGAGCGGCTTCAAGCAGGTGGCGGACGGATACGAGGCGACCGCGACACTGACGCTGAAGGGCAAGCCGGTCAGTGTTCCGTTGCAGTTTTCGCTCGATATTGACGGCAAGGAAGCACGCCTTCAAGGCAAGGCGGAATTCTCGCGCAAGGCGCTGGATCTGGGCCAGTCTTCCGATGCGGGCGGCAAGTGGATTGCCGATACCGTGACGGTCACGATTGCCGGCCGAGCCGAGCGGACGCGCTGATACGCCGATTTGCGGGCGCCGAGAGCGGTGGTAAGGCCGGGTTATGACCGCGCCAATCGTGCCAATTCTTGCTGAAACTATTGCCCTCGCCGTTGAAATTCTCAGCGAGGGCGGACTCGTCGCCATTCCGACCGAGACGGTCTATGGCCTCGCAGCGGATGCTTCGAACCCTGAGGCTGTCGCGCGAATTTATCAGGTCAAGGGACGGCCCAGGTTCAACCCACTGATCGCGCACGTCGCATCTCTAGAGATGGCGGCGCGGGAAGCGGAGATTTCCGGACCGGCGCGCGTAGCCGCAGAAGTGTTCTGGCCCGGTCCTCTGACACTCGTGCTGCCCGTTAAGCAGGGTGGCAGCGTTTGCGATTTGGCGCGTGCGGGGCTGGATACAGTCGGGCTGCGCTTGCCGGCGCACAAAGGTGCGCGGGCGCTGATTGCCGCGTTCGGAAGGCCACTGGTGGCCCCCTCGGCAAACCGCTCCGGGCATGTCAGCCCGACGCGGGCGGATCATGTCGCGGCGGATCTGGGTGACCGGATCAACCTCATACTCGACGGCGGGCCGAGCGAAGTGGGTGTTGAATCGACCATCCTCGGTTTCGACGGCGAGACACCGGTGCTGCTGCGTCCTGGCGGCATTCCGTCCAGCGTTATCGCCGAAAGGCTTGGCAGGCCCTTGCGCCTGCACAGCGAAGCTGACGGCATAAACGCACCCGGCCAGATCAAGTCGCACTACGCGCCGAAGGCAAAGCTGCGCTTAAACGTGGCGACGCCGGACGAGGGCGAAGGATATCTCGCGTTCGGTCCGGGTGCACAGGTCGGTCTCAACCTTTCGCCCTCCGGTGATCTCGTCGAGGCCGCCACGAAGCTGTTCGCCATGCTGCGCGCACTCGATGCGCGGTTCGACCGCATTGCAGTTGCCCCGATACCGTCAACGGGTCTCGGTGAGGCCATCAATGATCGTCTGGAACGCGCGGCCCACCGGGACGCGTAGCGGCCTCAGCCGCCCATGATGTCTTCCTTGAGGACGGTCATCATGAACTGGTATGAGGTTTCGCCCTCTTCCTCGTCCTTGTAAACGACAGCGAGGAACTCCGCGCCGAGGTATACTTCGGCGGAATCGTTTGCCTTGTCGCGGGGGAGAAGGCGCAGGCCCGGATGGAGTTTTTCCTTGAGGTAGGCCTCAAGGCGCAGCAATTCTTCTTTATTCATCGTCAGAAGTCCTGAACCAAATCAACACGCGCGGCAAACTAGTCGCTTTGCGCGGCGAGGCAAAGTGCCGTGCTGCAAGCCGTCGGTTAACCGGTCGTCTGGTCCGGAATTCCCTGATCCATGGTTTTTGCCGGCTGGCAGCAGCTCGGGCCGCCCACCACCTTCGCGGGCACGCCAGCGACGGTGCAGTAGGCTGGAACATCCTTCAGCACCACGCTTCCCGCCGCGACCTTCGCCTCATCGCCGATTGTGATGTTGCCGAGGATCTTGGCGCCAACCGAGAGCAGCACGCCGCGTCCGATCTTCGGGTGGCGGTCGCCGATTTCCTTGCCGGTTCCGCCAAGCGTGACACCGTGAAGGAGCGAGCAGCCATCACCGACGATGGCGGTTTCGCCAATCGTGATGCCAGAGGCATGATCGAGCATGACCCCCTGCCCGATACGGGCCGCAGGATGGATATCGACGTCGAAAAGCTCGGAGGCACGGCTCTGGAAATGGAAGGCCAGCGTTTCTCGGCCAAGGCGCCACAGCTGGTGCGCGATGCGATGTGTCTGAAGCGCGAGGTAGCCCTTGAAGAACAGGAAGGGTTGCAACATGCCGCGGCAGGCGGGGTCACGCTCAAGGACGGCCTGCATGTCGACTTCGGCCATGGCGACCAATTCAGGCGCGCCTTCATAGATGCCTGCAATCACATGCCGGACCTGCTGGGTGCCCATGGCGGGGCTCTGGAGTTTTTCCGCGAGATGATAGGACAATGCCTGACCCAGGCGGCCATGCGAGAGGATCGCGGCGTTGAGATAGCTCGCCAGTGACGGTTCCTCAGCGGCGGCCGCGGTGGCCTCGAAGCGTAAACGTTTCCAGGCGGGCGCGGGTGCGCCGATATCGGGATTGTCAATCATTTGAGCCTCCTCGGCTTCCTGTACCCCGACACATGGCCGCGGAGTTGTGAAATTTCAATTGTGGACACGGCTGGATCACTCGGCATGGGAAAACTCGCGCGGCTGTCGCCCCAGCAGCCTTTGGAACGGACGCATCGTCATCAACCGGAAGACCGCCGGCGTGAAGAACAGTGCCAGGAACGCAGACCCTGTTACACCGCCGGCAATTCCCGCTGCCAGAGGTAGCCAGAACGCGTCGCCTGACATCAGGATGGGCACAAAGCCGCCCATGGTCGTAAGCGTCGTGGCGATGATGTGCCGGGTCGCGTCCATCACGACTTCACGCTGGGCGACAATGTCGTCGGCCATCGCGGCGGCGTTCGCTCTCAGCAGGGAGAGCACAACGATCGTTCCGTTGATGGCTATTCCGAACAGGCCGAGACTGCCGATGATGGCGTTGAAGCCGAAAGGAAGATTGAAGAGCCACACCCCGAAAAAGGCATAGAATACTGAAAGGACGCCCGTCGTCAGGATCAAAAGCATCATGCGGAACGAGTTGAAGACGAGCATGACCGCGCCTGCCATGACGAGCATCAAGGGTATGCCAAGCGCCGCTAGGTTGCCGGTTGCTTCGCCCGCGTTTTCGGCCTCGCCCCCAATAAGTATGTCATAGCCGGGAGGCACTACGAATCCGCTGGCGGCAAGTCTTGACTGGAATTCGGCCAGGCTTGGAGCCGGTAAGGTGTACGGATCGAGATAGGCGAGGATCTGGTTCGTACGCAGACCATCCCGGCGCGATATAACCGAGGTTTTCGGAACCAGTTGCATGTCACCCAGAGCGGACAAGGGTGTGCCGGTATCCCCCGGTGAGGCACCGATCGTCTTCGCTTGCAGATCGGAAAGCGAAGTGCGCCGGCTATCGGACGAGATGATCCGTACAGGGATTTCTTCGGTGCCCTCGAGGACAGAGCCGGCTCTCAGGCCTTCGAGTTCGGAGTTTATGTTGGCTGCGAGTTCGACGAGGCGGCTCCCCGCAAGATTTGTTGCAGACTCATTGGCTTGCAGCTGCAACGTCGGCGCGCCGAGTTCGAGCGACGACAGCGTGTAAGTGATGCCCGGAGTTTGGGTGAGGATTGTCCGGACTTCATCGCCCAGCCTGTTGAGGACTTCCAGGTCCGGCCCACGCAGTACGAGTTCGATCGGAGCGTCGGCGGGTGGGCCTTGTTCGAATGGAAGCGCCAGGAAGCGGGCGGTTGGAAACTCTGCGCGGAGCTGACGTTGGACGTCGTCAACGATCTGGCGCGTCCGTTGGTTTCCGTCGAGCTGGACCCAACCGGAGGCGACGCCCTCAACGCCGCGAGTGTTGTTGAATGCATTGTAATAGACACGCGGTGATGGCTCGCCGAGCACCCAGGTGACGGACGTCACGCCGGCATTTTGCATGATCAGTTCCGTAGCGCGCCGAGTCACTGCTTCAGTATCCGACAAGTTCGACTCTGAGGTCAGCGCCACGCTGATCTGGAATTGGTCCCGTTCGGTTTGAGGAAAGAATTGCTGCGGCAATTGCGTCATCAGCATGAGCCCGAGAACAGCCGGCACAAGGCATCCGACGATCCCGATGACCGGGTATCGGATCACGGCTTCGAGCGTCGCTCGGTAGCCGTCGGAGATAAAATCGATCGACACACCGTCACGCCACCACCGGCGAGGGCGCGTGGCCTCACCCCGTTCCCAGCTGCGCTCGCGGTCGAACCAGCCCGAAAGTGCGGGCACGATGGTGACCGACAGCACGAAGGAGACAACGATGGAGTAGATGACCGACAGTCCGATCATTCCGACGAATTCGCCGGCAGGCCCCGGCAGCATGGCGATCGGTGCAAAAGCGAGCGCTGTTGTCAGCGTGGATGCAGCCAAAGGGGCAAACAGGTGTTTGAGGCTTTTGTCGATCGATTCCAGCCGCGAGTAGCCCTTGGCGCGCCACTGATCGATATCATCGACGACGACAATGGCATTATCGATCAAAAGTCCCAGCGAGATCACGAGGCCAGTGACCGACATCTGATGGAGTGGGTGCCCGAAGACATTGAACAGGATGAGCACCAGGGCGATCGTCAGAGGAATGGCCGTGCCGCACACGAACGCTGCGCGCCACCCCATCGTGAAGAACAGCACGGCGAACACGATCAGTGCGGAGAAAAGGAGGTTCTGCGCCAAGCCGTTCAGTCTGGCGTTTGTGTATTTGCTCTGGTCGAACACGATCTCGACCTTGATGCCCGGCGGCACGCTCTTGGCGAATTCATCTACCAGGCTTCGTGCGGCATTGGCCCAAACATCCACCCTTTGATTGGGTGAGATGTAAGCCGCCACGATCACAGCACGCTGATTATTCTCAAGAGCCATCCGCGTTGGCGGATCCTCGAACCCCTTGATCACGCTGGCCACATCGCCGACGCGAAGGACGGACCCATTTGGCGTCTGAATGATCGGCACGGCGCGGACACGGGCAATACTGTCGAGTTCACCGCCCACCTCGACGCCGATCGTGCCGCCTTCAGTACGCAAGCGGCCGGCCGGCGCCTTTGCATCAGCGGCCGCAATAGCATTTGCGGCCGAAGCGACGCTGACGCCTGCTGCAGACAACGCCTCGCCATTTACAATGACACGGACCTCTTCGGTGGGCCTGCCGAAGGCCTCCGTCAGTTCGGTGCCGTTGAGGCGCTGAAATGCATTTTGCAGGTCCAAACTTTGCCGGCGCATCACGGCAAGGGGCGGCTCGCCCCGCCCCGTCCAGGTCAGCGACACGGCCATGGTGCTGGCGCCGACATAAAGGCGGGTTACTTCGGCGTTCGAGGCGCCCTCAGGAAAAGATTGTTCCGCCTTGGCGGCCTGTTGGCGGATAAGAGTCCAGGCGTCATCGACTTCGGCGGCAGACAGGTCTTCACGGATATCGAGACTGACTTGCACGACGCCGTTTCGGGCGAACGTCTCGACTTCCTTGACCTCAGGCAGCTCCATCAAGGCGCGCTCAAGAGGCTCAGCGACGAGCGCCTCCATGCGTTCAGCATCCGCTCCTGGCAGGGTGACAAGAACGATACCGAAACGCTCGATCAGCGTCGGATCTTCCTGGCGCCCAAGCGCTAGCAGCGCTCCAGCCCCTCCCAGCAAGACAACCAGAATGGCAAGGATCGTGAGGCGGGGAAGCTTGAAGAAAAGTGTGCGCATCGGAATGCTCTCGCTCCGGCCTCAGCCGCCGTTGGCGGTTGCGGCGCGTTGCGCCAACCGCGGCGTAATCGGGATACCGGGTGTGATCCGGTGCAGGCCGTCGATGATGACGCGGTCACCTGCTTGCATCGGGCCGCGCACGAAGGCGCGGTCACCCGAGGTGTGCACCATCTCGACAACCCGGGCTTCGGCCCGTGCTCTGGTCCCTTCCGGAACCGCTACATAAACCGTCCACAATCCGCGGGACGCGCTGGTCAGGGACTTCAGGGGCACCCAGAAGCCGCCTTCGTCGATCGTCCGTGGAACAGAGAGCCTGACAAGGCTGCCGGCCGGGACGCCGCTGGCCGCATCGATATCGAAGACTGCGGCGACAGTGCGCTGTGACGCATTCACCACGCCGGTGACGCCGCGGAGTTTCGCCTTGATCGTTCCGGTGTCGGTTGCGAGTTCGTAGGTTTCACCCGGTACGAGGCTGGCTACGACATTTGAGGGAACGCCGATCTGCGCTTCCAGGCGGCCCTCTTCCACGAGTTCGAGGATCGGCTCGCCGGGACTTGCAATCGCGCCTTCGTCAGCGAAACGCGCCGTGATTACGCCATCATATGGCGCCGTGATGCGGGCAAGGTCTATCTGTACGCGGAGCGTGTCTGCCTGCGCGCGGGCGGCGTCGATTCTGGCCGCAGCGGTTGCCGCTTGTGCTTCGGCTTCATCGACGCGCTGTGTGGATACGTGGCCTTGCGCCAGCAGCGTGCGCTGTCGCTCTACGGTATCAAGGGCAAGGCGATGTGCGGCTTGTGCTTCGGCCACGACGGCTTCTGAAGACGCCAATTGTGCGGCAAGCGCGCGGGTGTCCAATTTCACCAGTGTGTCGCCAGATTTGACGGCATCGCCCACTCTGACGCGAACCGAGTCGATACGGCCGCCAACCGGAACGCCCAGTTGACTTGTGCGCTGCGCCTGGGCGAGCCCAGAGAAAGTTTCGTCGAGTTCAAAGGTTTCAGTGATTTCGATTTCCGCCACTTCGACCGAGAGCGGATCCGGCTCACTCACAGCGACTTTTGGGCCAGCTTCGCTGCGCAGCATGAGTGCACCTGCCAGCATGACGGCGATTACTCCGGCCAAGACGATGAGGAAGATGATGCCCTTGGCAAAAGTCGGCCGGAAATCGCGAGCCGCAGAAACCGGCTGGTGGTATGGGTCAGACATTGGCGTGTTCTCGATTGTCCTGAGAAGAGTCGGGGTTCGTTACGTCAGGCCGAAGGCTTCGGACCAACATGGAAACGTGAAACGCGATAAACGTGTCGGCTGTCATCGCGCGTTCGGGTGCCGGGATCATTTGCGGCAAGCCAGGATTGTGGATCAACAATTGGGCGAGGCCGTGCATTGAAGACCAGAGCGATTTGGCGGCGTGAACCGGATCAAGCGCGCGGTCGAAGGCACCCAGCGATTGCCCCTCCTCAACGAGGGCCACAACTGTCCCGAACGCCTGGCCCTTGAACGTTTGCTGAAACTCGGCCCAGGCGCCCTCTGCAGCGTCGTGGTGGGCTGACGCTCCGGTCGTTGAAAACGCGGCGAGATAATGGTGGGGCCGTTCAATGGCGACGTCGATATAGGTGCGGAAGCAACGGTGAATTCGCTGATCAAATGACAATTGATCATAGGCCATCCGGTCGACGCTCTGCATCAGGCGCTCGAAGAACGCCTCCTTGAGTTCATCGACCAACTCGTCCTTCGAGCCGAAATACTTGTAAATCGCGGAGGGAGAGTAATCGATTTCTTCGGCAAGCCGCCGGATTGACAGACCCGCCTCCCCCTCGACGGAGAAGACGCGTTCGGCCGCCTCCAGAATGGCGCCGCGAACCTTCTGGCGACGCCGTTCGGCGGGCGTCGAGTCTGCGGAAAGGGATTGTGGATGAGACAAGGCAATTCCGATCAACGTTTAGAAAGTGAACGCTGTTCACTCGCGATACAGATATGTCGATCGCGAACTGGCGGCAAGCCAAACGAGAAAATATTCCCGGCACTTTCCTTGGCAGTCCGCCAGCACTATGCCGGACGTCATGACAAAGCGCTTTCCGCCCTCTCCTCCCGTTAATGAACCCATGGCTGGCGCGCGCGCCAGTGCCGACGCCCGGGCCCTGCTTGCGCTGCGAAAGTCGGCCAACAAGCTCGTTCTGGGAACTCCCGGCCCCCTGCCCGATGAACTCGATGAGCTTCTGTCGGTAGCGGCGCGCGTGCCGGATCACCGCAAGTTGGGCCCGTGGCGGTTTGTCGTGTTCGAGGGTGAGGCGCGGGCAGAGTTCGGGAAGGAACTCGGCAAGATACTGAGCGGCCGGAAAGCGCCCGAACCCCAAGTGGCGGAAGCGGAAAAATCCATGCTCCGCGCGCCTGTCGTTGTGGCTGTCATTTCCAGCCCCGTGGACGATGGCCGGACCCCTGTTTGGGAGCAGGAACTTTCGGCCGGGGCCGCCTGCTACAACCTTCTACTGGCAGCCAACGCTGCTGGCTGGGCAGGTGTGTGGCTGACCGAATGGGCGGCATATGATGCGGACGCCGGCGCGTTGCTCGGTCTGCGTGGCAAGGAACGCGTGGCCGGGTTTGTACACATCGGCACGGCGCGCGCAGCGACTCCTGAACGTGTGCGGCCTGATCTGTCAGTGCGCGTGTTGCGCTGGACGCGCGGCTGATCAGCCCCGGCCGCGATAAGGCGCGACGCCTGCATCCGGGACGTACAGGCCATCCGGGACGGCGCCTGACTGCCAGAATACATCGATCGGAATGCCGCCGCGGGGGTACCAGTAACCCGAGATTCGCAACCAGCGCGCCTCAGTGAAGCCCGCGATGCGCTTGCCGATCGAAACCGTGCAGTCCTCGTGAAAGGCGCCGTGATTGCGGAAGCTCGTCAGGTACAGTTTGAGGCTCTTCGATTCGACCAGCCAGGGACCCGGCGCATAGTCGATCACGAGGTGGGCGAAATCCGGCTGGCCGGTCACCGGACAAAGCGACGTAAACTCCGGCGCCACAAACCGGGTGAGATACAGCGTGTCAGCGTGCGGATTGGCGACACGCTCAAGCAGCGAAGTTTCCGGCGATGCAGGAATGACACTCGCCTGCCCGAGCTGGCCGAGGCCTGTGTAGATGGAGGAATCAGACATTGGGGATCAAGTTGATTTGAGGAATGAGGTCGAATGTGAGCCCCATGTAGGTTGCATAACCAAGAAGCAATACGCCACCCTCCCAGCGGGCGATTTTTCTTCCAGTCAGCGCGAACAGAACCAACAGCACGGCGGCGAGCACAAGCGCGCCAACGTCGGTGCCCGAGATCATGCTGACGGGCTGATTGCCGGCCATCGCCGCAGCAGACGTGTCGCCCCTGACACTGAAAGGCTGGATCAGCGCGGTGATACCCAGAATGCCGAGGATGTTGAAGATGTTGGAGCCGATGATGTTTCCGATGGCGACATCTGCTTTCCGGCGATAGGCGGCAACGATCGTCGTTGCGAGTTCAGGCAGGCTCGTACCGACGGCGACGATCGTCAGTCCAATGACCGTTTCGCTGATACCGAATGACCGGGCCAGTGAAACCGATCCCGTAACCAGCATGTTTGCGCCAGCAACAACGCCGGCGAGGCCGACAGCAGCAATCAGCAAACCCGTCGCCAGGCCATACTGCGCGGTCACGGTTTCGCCTTCTGCCTTGTGCAGCTCGGCTGAAGGCCCGCCTCTCGTCTGGTCAGCGAACAGGGAAAAGCCAAGGTAAGCGATCAGCAGCCCGACCAGAACGAACCCGCCAACGCGTGTGAACTGATCGAACCAGAGAAGTCCGCAAAGAAGCATGGTTGCACCGATCATCACGGCGCCATCACGAAGAATTGCATTGGGATGCACCGCGATGGGCGCAATCAAGGCGGCGATAGCCAGCACCAGGAATATGTTCGCAATGTTGGATCCGATGACGTTACCGACGGCGATACCCACGGCATCGCGCTCAACCGCCTGAAGACTGGTTACCAGTTCGGGTACGGACGTGCCAAAACCGACCAAGGTCAGACCGATCACAAGTTCAGAGATGTTAAGCTTGCGCGCAACGCTGACAGAACCCCGAACGAGTGCCTCGCCCCCTACCAGCAGGAATACCAGTCCGCCGAGGACCAAAAGATACATCATTGTGCCTAATCCCGCCTTTTCCCGGCCATATACGGTCACGAAACTCTCAGATGCAATCAACCCCTATGCGTTCAGGAATTTCGCACACACCTGTCAAGTGAACCTTATGGTTTCACTCGTATGAATGGGCCACTAGTTGCGAACCTGCCCCGGCAGAAAGCTGAGATACGAATGAAAACGGCAAGAACGGCCAGACTTTGGACGATTGCCCGGCCTGTTGCCGGGGCCTGTCTGCTGGCTGGAGTTTCCGGTTGCGCGCTTATCCCTGGCCTGCGCGATGCGGTTACCCAAGAAGCCGAGCGCCGACCGCGTGCTGTCGTGGAGGGTGTGCCGCCTGCCCTCGCCGCAAAGGCGAACGATCTGGTCCGCGTGGCTGAGCCTTCGCCGCGAAGTGTTCTTGAAGCCCGTAACCGCGTTAATCAATCCTCAGATCTGCTGCAGGACCTGCTGGCCTCGGAGGGATATCTCGCCGCAGAACTTGCTCCCTCCCTGCTTGCTAGCACCACAGACGTGGCCGTTCTCGCGGCCGACCCCGGCCCTTTGTTCACCGTTCTGAGCCGGGATTTTGCGGGTCGAACCGACATGGCGCCGGAAGTCGCAAACCGACTCGAAATGGCGTTGGAGACGCTGCCCGTGGGCGCTGCTGCACGCACGCAGAACATCGAGTCACTGGACGACGACCTTGTGCTTTCATTGCGCCGGCAGGGCTATGCCTTCGCGCGCAGCGACGGGATTGATGTCTTGGCTTCGCGTCAGGACGCGAATGTCGAGCTAACATTCCTGCTTGTTCCGGGCCCACGTGTGTCGTTGGGCGCGCTCGTGATTCCGGATCTGGATGCGCGCAATCAGAAAATGGTTCGTACGCTGAAAACATGGTCCGATGGCGACCTCTTCACGCCGTCCGCCATGGACCGCCTGCGCACCCGGCTTCGATCTACCGGCCTTTACGAGGGCATCGGCGTCACGATTTCCGAGACGCCGGGTGATGATGGCCTGCACACCGTGACGGCGACGCTCGTCGAGGGCAAACCTCGCACTGTGGGCGCGGGTGTCTCGGCGTCGACGACCGAGGGTGTTGGTGTGAACGCCTATTGGGAGCGGCGCAATCTGACCGGGCGCGCTGACCGCTTGCGCATCCAGGGCGACGTGGCGACTCTCGCAAGGAGCCTTACGGCCACCTACCAACGGCCAAACATAGGCCACTACGGCCGCACGCTGTCACTCGAAACCGGCCTGCGCCAGGAAGAAACCGACGCGTACGACCTGCAAGGCGTAAAAGTAGGCGCATCTCTGGCGCAACCTTTTTCGAGGGAGCTGTCGATCTCCCTAGGCGCGGAACTCGACGCCACACGGACGATTGATCAACGCGCCCGGATCGCCGGAGGCATTGAACGCGATCAGGTTACTCTGGCGTTCCCATTCGCTGTCAACTATTCGGACGTTGGTGACCCGCTTGATCCGCAATCGGGTGTTCGACTTTTCACCGGTATCGAGACAGGTGTGTCCGTCGGCGACGAGACGCCCGGCTATACCCGGCTGCAGCTCTCGGGGGCGACATACCGGGCGATCAGCGAAAATCTGGTCGCTGCAGTGCGGGCGGAGTACGGAGCATTCCTTGGTTCCAACGCTGTTCCACCAGACAAGTTGTTCTTTGCGGGCGGCGGCGGAACTGTCCGTGGCTATGAATATCAGAGCCTGTCCCCTCGCGATGCCTTCGGCATTCTGACCGGCGGACGAAATCTGTTCACCGCGTCTGCAGAAATGCGCTGGCGCGCTTCGGAGCGCTTCGGCTACGCCGTGTTCGCCGATGTGGGCGCTGCAGCGGATGATCCTGGTTCGGCTTTTTCCGAAGCGTCAGCTGCGGTCGGTATCGGTGTTCGCTACTATCCCGGCTTCGGTCCTGTGCGCCTCGATGTTGCTGCGCCGCTTGACAAGCGTGACGGTGACGCCCCGGTTCAAGTTTATATTTCAATCGGGCAGGCCTTCTGATGGCAGCTCTGTTCAATCCACTCTCGCTTGTTCGGCAGCGACCCATAATTGCCTCTGTTTTCGGTCTCACGATCGGGCTTGTGCTGCTGTTGATCTATCTCCGCTATTGGATCACAACCGATTCAGGTCGCGACTTTGTGATTTCACAGATCGATGGGCGCAATGTTGCCGGTTACGGTAGCCTCAGCGTTCGTAATCTCGATGGCGATCCACTGTCGGACTTTACCGTCGGCAATATTGCGATCCGTGATGCCTCGGGAGATTGGCTAACTGCGGAGTCTGTTCGCATCGTCTGGTCGCCTTCCGCTCTCCTGTCGCGGACAATCGACCTTGAAACCGTCTCAATCGCTGAAGTGAAGGTGCAGCGCCGTCCCTCGCGCGAGCCTCAACCCAAGACGGACTCCAAGTCTTGGGAAATTCGGCTTGATCAAGGACGCGTCGACAGATTGCTTATCGCCGAAGGTGTTGCAGGTTCCGAGTCCGCGTCTAGCATTGATGCGCGCTTCATCAATGAGCGTAGCGGCTCGATTGACGCGAGGCTTGAACTGAAGCCGTTGGACGGGGCTGGTGACCAGATCACTGCCAAGATCATCCGTGAAAAGACGTCTGACTTTGACGTAATCATAGACGGAACAGCACCTGCGGGAGGCATCTTTGCCCACCTTCTGGGACTTCCCGAGAGGGCGTCCGCCACTGTGGCGGCGAAAGCTTCGGGTAATCTTGAAGCGGGGCTCGGCGAAGCCACGCTGACGATTGATGGCACCGACAAAGTGTTTCTGTCCGGGAAGATCGAAAATCGTCAGCTGGAGGCGAGCGCGCGGATTGATGCGAGCGCTCTGCCAGTTCAGGAGGCACTGGCAGATTTCCTGGGCTCCGCAGCCGAAGCAGACCTGTCGGCAGCGTTCGAAGATGACCGGATAAAGTTCCATATGGAAGCCCGCATCGCCACCGGCGTCGTTTCGCTTTCGGGTGTGTCCGCGAACAACCAGCTGAAGTTGCTTGAGCCCGCTGCAATAGACGCACAGTTCAATTCGCTTGCGCCATACTGGGGGGCTGCACAGGTGTTGAATCTGTCGGGATTCCTTGAGCAAGGCGAAGGGGTCTTGAGCTATTCCGGCGATACAGAGCTTTCGGTGCTTTCCGGTGCCGGATTGCCGTTCGAGGCCCTTCGCGGGCCCCTCTCTGCCAAGATTGACGAGGAACAAGTACTTTTCTCCGGTGAAGTTGTTATCCGCAATCTTCTTTCGTCGAATGCCGAGATCGCAAAGATAATCGGCCAAGACGTCCGCGTGAGCGGAAATGGCGCCTTCAATCTTGCTACCCGCAGGTTGGTGGTGAATGCGGCCGAGGTCACGCACAAATCCGGCGATGCCCAACTGCTCGGCGAGATGAGCTTTGACGACAGCCAGATCAACGTTTCTGGCAAGGTGACGCAAGCACTTGCCGCACTCCCTGGCGGGCTGAAAGGTCGGGCTTCCGGCTTCGTGCAGGCAAAAGGGCCGCTGCGGGATCTTGAGCTTGGCCTAAACCTCAATCTTGAGAACCTGGCATCCGATATTGAAAGCGTGAATGCCCTGATCCTGGGGCGTGGATCCCTGCGGGGGCTGATTCAAATAACGCCTGAAACCGGGACGGCCAAACGTGTTGACTTCAAACTGCAGGGTATAGAAGGACGTCTTTCCGGCCCCATCTACGGACCAGGGAGTCCTGATCTTCGAATATTGGCCCAACAACTCGCTCCAATATCGATATCAGGGAATTTGATCGATCTTGGATCAATCTCAGCGAGGCTTAGCAAAAATCCGAGTGGCTTCCGCCTCGATGCGAATTCGGAGGGCGGGAGTGCGACAATCAGTGGGCGAACTGTGTCCGACCTGTCGGCAATAGCCGGTCTGGCGATCAACGGCTCGGAATTGTCAGGCCCCGTCAGACTAACTGGGCGTGTTGATGGCCTAGCCTCGGCAATGACGTTTTTTCTGAACCGCACCAGCGGCGTTACGCGGTTTGAAAACGTCGCCGGCACGCTCGGCGCCATCGGACTTAAGGGCTCGGCAGCGCTTTCCGACGAAGGAGGGATCGAAGCAGACTTGGATGTCGAGGCAGGCGCCTTCGAGTATGCAGGGATTTCTGTCGGATCTTTCAAGGTAGCTGGTCAGGCTGGAAAATCAGACGATGACGCAACAGACATAGGGGCGCGTTTTGAAGCCACTATGGTCAAGTTGACTTCTGATCTCACAATAGATGCGCTGACAGGAACATTCTCCAACACGCCGGGTGGGTATCGGTTTGAAGGGCGGCTGCTGGACAAGCAAACGGGGGCAGACAGTGACGTCAAGTATTCCGGGCTTTTGTCGTTTGAGGGTGCGCATCCATCGGGAACGCTCGCGCTTTCGGGGACACTACTCGGGATAGGCATCAAATCGCAGGATGATATCGTCTGGGCCCTCGGTCCGGCGCCTGAAATCAATGCGGATCTTGCCCTCCTGGGCGGAACGCTCAAGGCCCTCATCCGGCCCGGCAACGACGATGCAAGCAGCACACTTACTCTCAGCAATCTGAAAGTCGCCCCACTCCTAGGCGCGCTGGGATTGCCGGAAGTTGATGCTGTGATCTCCGGCCGGGCGTCGGGGCGCGTGTTCGGCGAGAACCCTGAAGGTACGTTGTCGCTTTCGGCCACCAGCGCCGTGTCGGGGCTCGACACTGAGCTTGAATTTGATCTCAGCGGACGACTTGATCCGCGGAATCTTACACTGACAGCAGAAGCGAGCTATGGGCCGAAACTGAAAGCTAACGCTGCCGCACGATTGCCTGTGGCCACTTCGAGAATAGGCATGGTTCAACTGGACCGCACGCAGGCGGTCGAAGGCCTCGCGGACGTCAACGGAAACCTAGACACGTTAAGACTCGCGGCACTCGCTTTTGGGCATGATGTCGGCGGAATGCTTACGAGCCGCTTTGAGCTGAGGGGAACACTCGAAGCGCCGGAATACAAGGCAGACGTCGATATCGCCGACGGTGTCTATGAGTATGGCGCGACCGGGATGAGTCTCAAAGACCTCGACTTGAAAGCGACTTATACCAACCAGGTCTGGACGCTGACGGGCACAGGACTCGGTGCGAATGGAGGCACATTGAAACTGAACGGCCGCCTTGCCGAAGATGAGGCAGGTGTCGCCGTCGATCTCAATCGCATACTTGTTTACGACCGCTTGGGCGACCAAGCCAGGTTGTCGGGCACGGCTACGTTGGTTGAAGGCGAGAAGGACCGGGTCCTCAACGGAAACCTCTCCATCGACGATGCCAGGTTCAACATTGATAATTTCAGTTCCGGTTCGATCCGGACGCTGAACGTTCGTTGGACGACGGATGATCCTGCCTCTGCGGAAAACACTGTTCTCGAGAAGCCAATTCGCCTCGGCCTGAAGGTTACAGCTCCACGTGGCGTGTTCATTCGCGGGCGAGGTCTCGACAGCGACTGGGGAGTGAACCTGGATGTGAGCGGTCAACCTGACAAACTATTGCTCAACGGACGCGCCACTTTGTCCCGCGGTTCTCTGGAACTCGCACAACGCCCCTTCGAGTTTGAAAGCGGTACGATCACCTTTGATGGGCCGATAGAATCGGCCCGGATGGCGATTTCGGCAACGCGCGAGGTCGATGGGTTCTCTGTCCGCGCCGATGTTGCTGGAGCGCCCGCCAGGCCCACGGTAGAACTCTCGAGTTCTCCCTCGCTCCCCGAAGACGAAATTCTCTCGCGGATGTTGTTTGGCCGTTCGTCAGTTGACCTAACGGCACTCGAAGCTGCGGAGCTTGCAACTTCCATCGCGCGCCTTGCGGGGCAAGATACGGGCATCGATCCTATCGGAATCATTCAGGCTGGCCTCGGTGTTGATCGCCTGAGATTTGGTGTGACGGCTGAAGGAAATGCTGAGGTCGGCGTCGGCCAATACCTCGCCCCCGATGTCTATCTGGAGGTGACGACCCAGGGCGCGGAGGGCAATTCGGTCGAAGTCGAATGGCAGCCCAGACCTCAGGTTTCAGTATCTTCCGCAACCAGCTCTACCGGTGATTCGAGGGTTTCTGTCCGGTGGAAAAAGGACTATTGATAAGTCTGACGTGCTGTCGCGCAACGTGTGCAGCAATCCCTTGAAAGCTTGCGCTCCTGCTCGCGTTTCAAAATCTTTGGGACTGACGAACTTGCCTTTCGCGAGGGTCGAAGGAGAACGAGAAAAAAGAGTCAAAAGGTAGAATTATGATGGAAGAAGCCCGAGTCGCCGGATCGCGTTCACCTACCCGCATCGACCAGATGGTTGGCGAAAAGATTCGTGAACTGCGCACCGCCCAGAATTTCACCCTTTCGGAGCTTGGCCAGGAGCTGGGGATCAGCCACCAGCAGCTGCAAAAGTACGAAACCGGCACCAACCGTCTGAGCGCCGGCATGCTGGCCAGCGTGGCTCGTGTTCTTCGTGTTCCGATTGCTGAGCTTTTCCAGGATGCCGAGGCCGGAACGACTGATAAGCGCGACCCTGTCACCGAGGCACGCGCGCGCTGCCATACGCTGATCGACCGGACGAATTCGGTCCCGAAACTTGAGTCGATGGCGAAAGTGCTCCGTGCACTGTCTTCGGACTAGGTTCTCAGCATTCGACGACGTTGACGGCCAATCCGCCCTGGCTCGTTTCCTTGTATTTCGACGACATGTCGATGCCGGTCTGGCGCATCGTTTCGATCACTTGATCGAGCGAGACTTTGGTTTGCTCCAAAGAGTGGAGCGCCAGCCGGGCCGCGTTGGCGGCCTTAACCGCGCCGATAGCGTTGCGCTCGATGCAGGGAATCTGCACGAGCCCGCCGACCGGATCGCACGTCAAGCCGAGATTGTGCTCCATCGCGATCTCGGCGGCGTTGCACACCTGCTGCGGCGTGCCGCCCCAGACGGCCGCAAGACCTGCCGCCGCCATCGAGCAGGCAACACCCACCTCCCCCTGGCATCCCATTTCCGCTCCGGATATCGACGCACGCTGCTTGTACAGCAGACCGACACCGCCCGCCGTTAGCAGGAACTTCCGAACCCGGAGTTCTCGGTCCTCGACGTCCCAGCAATAATGCCGGATGACCGCCGGAATGATTCCGGCTGCGCCGTTTGTAGGCGCCGTCACAACTTGCCCGCCTGCGGCGTTCTCTTCGTTCACGGCCATCGCATAGACATTCAGCCAGTCGAACAGTTGCTCACGCTCGTTCGAAGGCGGCGCATTGCGAAGCTTCTGCCAGATCTCCGGCGCGCGCCGGCGCACTTTCAGTCCGCCAGGAAGCGTTCCGGTGCGCAAGAGACCGCGATCAACGCAGGCCATCATGACGGCTGCGATCCGGTCCAGTGCGGTATGAGTTGCTCCCAGCGGCCGCTTTGCTGACTCGTTCTGCAAGATGATTGCATCGATGCTTAGCCCGTCCGAATGACAGGCCGCCAGGAGCTCGGCAGCTGAAATGAAGGGATACGGCACCGCCGAACCAGTCGGAACTATGTCGTCCCGCAAAGGCCGTTCAAGCTGTCGCTGTGAGGCGATGAACCCGCCGCCGGTCGAGTACCACGTGCTGTCGGCGATAACGGCCCGGGCCGAACCATACGCGATCAAACGGAGGCCGTTCGGATGCAACTTGGGCATCACGTCATACGCAAACCGGATGTCCTTGGCCGGATCGAAGTCGATCTCCCGCCCATCCGGCAGGCGCAGCCGCTTCGTTTGCTCGAGAGCCTCCACCTTGTTGTCCGCATCTTCCGGGTCGAGAGTTTCAGGATCCAGCCCGAGCAGGCCCAGCACAACAGCTTTGGGTGTCGCGTGGCCTACGCCGGTCAGCGCAAGCGAGCCTTGCAGTTCCACTTCTATCCGCGCCACACGCGTCATCACGCCGCCCTGCTCCAGTTCGGTCAGAAAACGGCCGGCGATCCGGATCGGCCCGACGGTGTGCGAACTCGACGGTCCGATGCCGATCCGGAATAGATCGAGTACTGAAAGCATGCGCCGTCTCCCTTGAGGCTTCTTTTTTTATCGCGGCCGCGCTCAGGGCGCCGCTTCGGTCATCGCCGTGACGTCGTGAGAATAGATCCAGTCATATTGACCATGTGCAAACGAGGGAAGGAATTGTCCGGCCGCCCAGATTGGCCCGTAGGTCGCCATTTGCGTGAACGGGTCGCCGTGATGGAACAGGTTCGCATTGCGCCGCGCCGCCGCCTGCACGCGGGACGTGCGCGGCTTTCGGATCGCCTCATAGCAGGTGAGCGCGTCGCTCAGATCGGCCCGCGCCGTCACAAGGCGGGCCAAAACATAGGCATCTTCGATGGCCATCACCGCGCCCTGGGCAAGGAAGGGCAGCATCGGGTGGCAGGCGTCCCCGAGCAGCACGGCGCGGCCGTCCGACCATTTGTCCAGCGGCGCACGGTCGAACAGCGCCCAGCGATTCAGCACCTTGGCCTTCTCGAGAATCCGCCGGATCACCGGTGACCATTTCGCGAAGTCTTTGAGCGCTTGTTCGCGCGTGCCGGTCGCTGTCCATGATTCGGACGGCTGCTCCTTGCTCTCCACGACGGCTACAAGGTTCGCGACACTTCCCCGGCGCAGGCGGTAAGTGACAGCGTGACGACGCCCGCCGACCCAGACACAGGCCGATTCTGGCGGGATATCAGCGCCCAGTTCCGATAGCGGCACGACGGCGCGCCAGGCCACGTTGCCTGTGAAGCGCGGGGCGTCCGGCCCGATCATCTGCGTACGGATGGCCGAGTGGATGCCGTCGGCGCCGATCAAAAGATCGCCCGACAGATTTTGGTCATCGTCCAGATGCGCCACCACGCCATTTTCCGTGTTGGTGTATCCGATGACGCGCTGGCCAAGCTGAACGACATCCGCGTCCCGATCCATCAGGGCTCCGTGCAGCGCCTCGACCAGGTCTGCGCGGTGAATGTGCAGGTATTCTGCGCCCCAGCGCGAACGAGACACATCCCTGAGCGGGATCGTCAGGATCTTCGCCCCGCTCCGTCCGAAACGCAATTCCTGAGACCTTGGACGGAACGCATCACGCTCCACCCGGGCACTGACACCGAGCGCCTCGAACACGCGCATTCCATTTGGGCTAATCTGCAGACCAGCGCCTATCTCTTCGAGGCGGGCGGCTTGTTCCAGCAGAGTCACCTGATGACCCATCTTCTGGAATGCCAGCGCCGCTGTCAGCCCGCCAATCCCGCCCCCTGAAATCAGAACGCGCATGGCGCTTGGCCTCGTCAGCTGCCGAAACCGTTACTTCGGCCGCGACGGATCTTCGCGCCCGCCGATCAGGACGAAGCGCCGGTCGCAATACTTGCACTCAACGAAATCTTCGTCGCCCATCTCGTACCAGACTTTCGGATGGCCGAGCGCGCCTCCGCCACCATTGCAGGACACCTTGTGGCTTGTGACCATCGATATTTCCGGCGGCGTGAATGCATCGCGCTTGAGGGGCATTTCGAGACTCCGGTCTGGCAAGTCGCAAAAGGGATGGCTTGCCCCCATGCGAACCGCTCCCTAACTAGAGTCTGGACTGCCCGCTTGCAAGGCATCCCTCACGCCGTGACGAAAGACCGCCATGTCCAGCCCGGAATTTGCCATTGAAGTCCGCGATCTGCGGAAAACTTATCGCGCAACGGGAAAGATGCCTGAGAAGAAAGCCCTGAACGGCATTACCCTCAAGATCCCAACCGGGTCCATTTTCGGGCTTCTCGGCCCAAATGGTGCGGGAAAATCGACCTTTATCAATATCCTCGCCGGCCTCGTAAAAAAAACTTCCGGCACCGCCCAGATATGGGGCCTCGACATCGATGAGCACCCGCGCCAGAGCCGCGCGGCCATCGGCGTTGTGAACCAGGAGGTTGTTGCAGACCCCTTTTTTACACCGTTCGAGATGCTGGAACTCATGGCCGGCTTTTACGGCGTGCCCAAGTCTGAGCGCCGGTCTGTGGAAATCCTGACCGCGCTGGGCCTCGCCGACAAGAAGGACGCCTATGTGCGCCAGTTGTCCGGCGGCATGAAAAGGCGCCTGATGGTCGCCAAGGCGCTTGTTCACAATCCGCCCGTACTCATTCTTGATGAGCCGACAGCGGGTGTGGATGTCGAGCTGCGCCGGTTGATGTGGGACTACGTGCGTGAACTGCACGCGCGCGGTACGACGATCATCCTGACCACTCACTATCTCGAAGAGGCGGAAGAGCTTTGTGACACCATCGCCATCGTCGACAAAGGCGCAATTATCGCCTGCGAACCGACTACGCAGCTCCTGTCACGTCTCGACTACAAGACACTCATAATCGTTCCGCGCGAACCATTGACCGCCGTGCCGGTCGAACTCGCCATGCATGATGCAAAGCTCAGAAGCGACGGAACGATCGCGATCACGTTCAAGCCGGCAGAAACCGGCATAGGCCGTCTGCTCGAAAAGGCCCGCGCCGCCGGTATCGGCATCGCTGACCTTTCGACCAGGTCGCCGGACCTGGAAGACGTCTTCATCGCCCTGACGAGCGACCGGGCAACCGTTACAGCGACTGGCTGATCCAGTTCGCGAGGGCCTGCCGGTTCATCGCGCCATTGTGTGTGGCGGCAACCTTGCCTTGCTTGAACAGTAGCATCGTGGGCAGGCCGCGCACGCCGTACTTCGCGCCGACCAGCGGGAAATCGTCCACGTTAAGCTTCACGATCTTGACCTGATCCTGCATTTCAGCGGCGACCGCCTCGATATGCGGGGCCATCTGCTTGCACGGGCCGCACCATTCGGCCCAGAAATCCACCACAACTGGCTTGTCCGAGGAGCCAAGCAGGGCATCGAATTCGTCGTCGCTTACGTCCATTCCAGACATGATGTTGGCTCCTTCTGTGCCCCTTCAGGCGGGGTCACCGATACATAGGGAATCTTCAGGGCTGTCAAACCTCCCTGAAGGCAGAGATGAGGGATTCTGACAGCATCGCGGGCGGTATCCGCATCATTTTCGGACCATCGGTCCAGCAGAGCACCGCGACAACTTCCCGGCCCGGAAAGGCCGTTTCCAGCACGGCGCCATAGGCTGCCATTTGGGTGATATAGCTTTCTGCGACCCCGGAAACGTCATCTGGTGCAGGCTGGTCGGTCTTGAAATCAATGACCAGAACGCGCTTCGGCGTAACGACGAGCCGGTCTACCCGGCCATTTATGATCATTCCCTTCGGTAATCTTTCGGACGTGCCGATCACTGCCGCCTCTGCCCTGCCCCCCGGACCGAACAGCTCGGCAAGGTCCTCATCATTGAGAATGCCCATGGCTGCCTGCAGCATCTCGGAGCGTTGGGCGACGGTTAGGTTTGGCTCACGGCCAAGATAGGCAGCGCCTGCCGCAGCCCGGCGTGCGGTCGGCAATTCAGGAAGGTATTGCAGGAGACTGTGGATGAGTCTGCCACGGCGCAGACGAGCTTCGCGCCTCGGATCAAACGGCGACACGACTCGTGTTCTCGGCCCAAGCAATCCCGTGGGGGCCAGGATCTGCCGCTCAGGAACGTCGGCCTTCGGCGGCAGCTTGATCCAATCTGGAAGTTTGACCGCCTTGCCTGGCGCCGGATCGCCGCCTGCAACGCGTCCCGGCGGAACGCCGTACTGGAAGTTCCCGTCTTCTGTTTGCAACGCCGACAGTGCGCCCATCGCATTGAGGCAGAGCGAATACCAGGAATCCTTGTGATATCCCGTCGCGGTTTCCCCCTCCCCGCCATGCCAATGGCCGGCAATGAGCAAGCGGTCCTGCGCGCGCGTCAGGGCAACGTAAAGCAAGCGGCGATGCTCCTCCAAAGACTTCGCTTCCGCAATCAGGCGCGCGCGTTCGGAAGGCTCGATATCGGTCTCCTTGCGCGGCGACCAGACAAGCGCGCCGTCTACAGACAGGATCGCCTCAGCCGAAACCTTGGGTTTCGATGTCGTATCCGGCAGGATCACGATCGGCGCTTGCAGGCCCTTTGCGCCGTGGACCGTCATTACACGGACTTCTCCGGCCGCCTCTGCCAGATCGCGCTTTATTTCGACAGGATGAGCTTCAAGTCCGGCCACAAACAATTGCAGGGATGAGGGGCCGGCAGAATCGTGCGCCAGCGCCTGGGCCATCAGTGCCTCAATCGGATCACGCGCAGGTGTGCCAAGTCGTGCGTTCAGCTTTTCCAAGCCGGTTGAGCCCGTCTCATCTGGAACTTCCAGCACGGAAGAGAGGAACTCGTAAGGCGGCAGATGCGACTTGCTGATCAACGAACTCAGAAAGCCGCTCGTCCTTGCGACATCCGGGTCCGGGCTTGCTTGAACGCGCGACCAGAGCGTTTCGCCCTGCTTGCGCCCTGCAGACAGCTCAAAAAGATACTGGTCATCGTCAACAAGACCGCAGAATGGACCGCGGAGTATCTCGGCAAGTGTCAGGTCGCGTTCCGGAAGCATCGCAAACCGCATGAGGTTCAGGCAATCCTGGACGCCGATGTAATCTGCGAGCCGCAGCCTGTCGGCGCCGGCAACGGGTACGCCCGCACTCTTGAGCGCGTTGATCACGGCATCAAAGAAGCCGCCCCGGCGTTCGCGAACCAGAATCAGGATGTCGCCTGGTTCAGCTGCGCGCCTGACGCCGCTTGGGCCCCAAACGGATGCGCCACCTGAAACCATCTGCTTCACTGCGCCCGCGACTGCGCGGGCCAGTTTCACTTTTGGTGCTGTCACGCGGAGCGCGTCCACCGGCCTTGCCCACGCGTCGGTTTCTTCCGCAGCATCTTTCGGAACGATTGGCCAAAGTTCGACGAAGCCCGGCTCGTTCCACCGCTTGGCTGTGTGTGAAATCTTATCCGCAGTGAGCGGCCGGTCTTGTGCAAATGGCACGTCGATGACGGGCGCTTCATTCCAGACTGTGTCGACGAAAGTCAGAATTTCCGGGCTCGAGCGGAACGACATCCGCATGTCTGCCATCGCAGCTGTCGGGTCACGCTCGGTCAGAGCCTGTGTCTCGGCAAGAAAGCCCGTCGGATCGGCGCCCTGGAATGAATAGATCGACTGCTTCTCATCGCCGACCATGAACACCGTACGCGGATCCTGCAACCGCTCGCGGCCCTCGCCGGCGGTGAACTCCTGCGTCAATGCGCGGATCAGATCCCACTGCGGCGGGCTCGTGTCCTGCGCTTCGTCAAGCAGCACATGGCTGAGGCCGCCGTCCAGCTTGTACAGCACCCAGCTCGACTGCCCCTCTGACGAGAGCAGACTACGTGTCCTTTCGATCAGGTCGTCAAAGTCCAGCGCGCCCCGCTTTTCCTTCTCCGCGTCATAGGCCTTGATCGCCGGCAGGCCGATCGTCATCAGAGCCGAGGTGCGCGCATACGTCTGCGCGCGCTTCATTGCATCGATCAGTGCGAGCATGCGCGTTGTCTCGGAGCCTTCCGGATCCGTTGTGGAGAACAACGCCGCCACCAGCGGCTCTTCTTCAGCGACAGCCTTCGTGAACAATCCCTTGGCGCGCACGGCGCCTGCCCCAGTGAAGAAAGCTTGCTTGTAGGCCTCAAACGCAAGCTCTGGATCCGTGGCCACCAATGTTGCGCGCAGGATATCTGCAAGCTGCAGATCCGTCTTTTTACCGCGTTCCAGGGCGCGGATGCACCCGGACAACTCGCTTCGCGGCAAGTCGCGCTGCATCGCGTCGCTGAGCAGCGCACTGGAAGACTTGTCCGGCGGCCGGATTACTGCCTTCAGTGCACGGTTGATCTTCCCGGGATCGTCGCCATGCGCAGCCGCAAAGGCACGCAGCTTGCTCCCCGCCGCTTTCAGCGCATCGAGAGCGCTTGAAGCACCGTCACGGCCCGCCTCTCGCGCCAGCAGTGCCAATGCATCGTGATCGGCTTTCGCAGCATCCACAATCGCCCGCTGCTTCGCGCGCTCCCAGATAGCACGCGCATCTTCGTCTTCGAGTTCTACAAAACCGGGCACCACCCCCGCCTCAAGCGGAAACCGGCGCAGCACCCGCGCACAGAAGGCGTGGATTGTTTCGATCCGCAGACCGCCCGGCGTCTCAAGTGCGCGCGCAAACAGCGCCCGGGCCGCCTTCAGTTGTTCCTGCTTGTAACTTTCCGGTTTGGTGCCTTCGAGCTTCGACAGCGCCTCGCGCAGCGGCTCGTCTTCCATGACCGCCCAGTCACCGAGCGTCTTGAACAGGCGCGACAGCATCTCGCTGGCCGCAGCGCGCGTGTAGGTAATGCAGAGGATCGAGTCCGGCGCAGCGCCCGGCCGGCCATCGGGGCGGCGCAGCAGCAACCGGGCTACGCGGTCGATCAGCACCTTTGTCTTCCCGCTCCCCGCATTTGCGGTCGCGTAGGCAGACGAGGCCGGATCTGCGGCGCGTGCCTGAGCCGATGTGGCCTCCTTCAGTGCGGCGTCCGGCGCAGATCTATTCATCGCCGCCCTCGCTGGTGTCACTTGTCCACTCCGCGCGGCGGGCCAGCAGATTGTAGCCGTAATCATACTTCACAAACTGAACGCGCGGCGCCGAGGCAAAGACCGCCTCAGGGTCGCGGTAAGCCGCTATAAGCCGCTGGAAACCTTCCTCAGCTGCCGCCACCATCTTTTCTGGCGTGAGGTCTTGCTCCTTGCCCGGACCAATCGTGCGCGCACGCGGTTTGCCTTTGAACTCCACATACTCGAGCGCTGCGACCGGCGCGGGCGCCAAGTTCTTGAAGCCGCCCTTTCTTGCAATCAATCCCTGTAGCGGCATCTGCTGGTCAAAACCCGCCCGGATCATGCTGTCGGTCGGCGAACTTCCTGTTTTGAAGTCGACAATCGTGACCTCTCCGGTCGACCCGATCTCGATCCTGTCAGCCTGTGCTGAAAGGATGAAAGGCGCGCCCGCGATGTCGTAAGTCAGCTGACCGCTCGCCTCCAAGGCAAGTCCCCCGCGCGTATCTCTCACGGCGGCCCATCCGTCGAACCACTTCGCCACATCTTCCCAGATAGCCTTGCGGCCAAGCCAGTCGGCTTCGCCCTCGCCGGCCTTGCGCAACTCTTCACCAAGCAACTGAACCAACCGTCCCTCTGCGCCGTCCCGGCCCGCCAGTTCGTAGCGTTCGATGGCCTTGTGGATCGCAGTCCCTTTGAGGTTCGCCTGCATCGGGCTGTTCATCGGGTCGAGGACGCGCAGCCCGAGCACATCTTCGGCCCAGATCGAGTAAGGATCGCGTTGCAGGCGGTCCACCCGCGTAACGGACAAGCGGTTCGGCCAGGCTCCCGGCCGCCGTGTTGGCCGAGGTTCAGCGTTGAAGCCGCCCGCCAGTGAGCCGATGCCGGCCGAATGCGTCTCGCGGACCCATTCCGGCAAGTCAGCGTGCTCGCCCGACAGTGCGGCGCCGGATTTCTCGAACAATGCACCCTGCACAAGGGTCCGCAACCGCCAGACCCAGCGAGAGGCAACGGCAGGCGCATCGTCCCGGCGCGCCGAGTGCAGCATGACGACACGCGGCGCGCAGGCCAACTGAGCGAAGTCGTGCGCCGAAAGTCCAAGGCGCTCCTCCGTATCCGGAAGGCCGAGTTCTGCCCGGAAGCGGGAGGGCAGGAATGCATCCGGCGGCGTCTTCTCCGGCCAGACGCCTTCATTCAGTCCGGCCAGAACAATCAGATCAGCCGACTGCAGGCGCGCTTCGAGTGGCCCCAAAATGCTCAGGCGCGGATGCTCGGGCTCTCCAAGGCTAACTGTGAGCGCGGCGCATTCGGCTTCGATCAGTTCCGAGAATTCCTGCGGCGAGACTTCGCCGAGAAACTCTCCCAATTCACTTATCCGCTCGAGCAGCTTGGACGCACCGGCCCCGTCTTCGCCCGCCCACGGGAGTGGTGTCTCGCTGATCGCTCCCGCCAGTGCGGCGATTGTCTGGGCGCCGGCTTGAACGCTCACTCGGTCGAGCGTCGAGAAGTCCGCCTCCAGTTCCGAGAACAGCGCCGACAGCTCTCTGACGAAGGCTGCTGCGCGGGCCTGATCGTCAGGCCAATAGGCTCGAAACCGCTCCTCTTCGTGGCGTGTTTCGATGAGGCGGGCGAGGTCTTCGAAGGTTTGCCAGCGGCGTACACCGCGCAGAAAGTAAAGATCCAGCATTGCGCCAACCGTCTTCTCTCGGACGAAGGCGTGTTTCAGCACCGCCGAGAGGATAACCGGATCTGCGGGGTCGCTCACCCAGCGGGCGCACAGCGCAATCAGGCTACCAGCAGGTGTTCGTCCGAGCGGCTGGCCCGCTGAGGGCGGAACCGAAACGCCCCACCGCGCGAGCAAGGCACCCGTTCGGCGGGCGAGGCCTGCATCCGTCGTGACGAGTGCAGCCCGCGAACCGGGTTCAGTCAGAACGCCCCGCAAAAGAATCGCAGCCGCCTCTGCCTCCGCTGCCTCGTTGGGCAATTCGACAACTGAAAGTCCCTTCAGCGCCGCCAGAGCGAACCCGGCCGGCGTGCTTGCGCTTGATTTGCCAAGTTCTTCGAGTGTCTCGCGCCAGTCGGCCGTATCGTCAGCGGGCGCCAGCGCCTCATGCACCAGCCGGCGACGGGCGTCCTGCGCCTCAATGCCCGCGCAAGCCGGCCAGACTGCAACTTCGTCCAAAGAAACCCCAAGAGCGCTCAGTGTCCGGACTAACGTAAACTGCGGATGGCTGGGTGACGTCCGCACCGCTGCCAGAGCCGTGGGCGAAAGCTCCTTGTCGAGCCCGGGTAAAACGATCAGCCCCTTCGGCAGGGCCATCGCGGCCTTCATCAGCAGCCGTCCGGCTGGCGTTGCGCCGGTAGAGCCGGCTATCACGACGGGTGCTGCCGGCGGCGCGGTCTCCCAGGCATGTGCCAGAGCCCTCGCAGCATCAAGCCGCCGCTGGAAAGGGTCAGATACGTTGTTCTCGGCCAACCACTGAGGCCAGGCTTCCGCGATGATCGCAAGAAACCGGACTGAATCGTCCCAATGGATCGCGAGATCGCTTTGTTCGACGAGCGACTTGAGGTTCGACCAGTCTACCGGCGCTTCGCCCAGCGTTGCCTGCTCCAGAAGGCGGGCCAATTCACGCGCTGACGTAAGAGCTGACGCGGGCGGCAGGTCACGACCATATTCGGCCCGGAAGAAAGCCGACACGAGCTGGGCCAACGCCCCCTGCTGTTTCGCGGCTGACAGCGGCGGCGCCAAATCTACCAGGCCGGCTTCAGCGATCGGTGTCGACTCTTCGGATTCAAGATCACCCAGCGTCCGGATGTCCGGCGGAAGCAAGGTCCGGCCCGGTCCCAGTGTGTCGAAAAGCGCGAAGGTCAGCGCGCGGGCTGATCGGCGGTTCGGCACATAGATGATTGCCTCGGCGAGCGCGTCGGCTTGATCTAACAGGCCGGTTTCCTGCGCGAGGACACTCGCCAATGATCCGAGGAAATCCGTGCCCGGAGGAATGGTCCAGACTTTGGATGCGTCCCTGCCGAATGGCCGGACCTCATCCGCCATGGCAGGCGATCCACATCTCGGCATCCGCCATCGCCTGCGGATCACCCACATGCAGCCAGAACCGGTCGAGCTTGTGCCCGGCAAGGCGGCCTGCCGGGATAAGGCTGTCCCAGATTTTCAGCGCGGAGAAGCGCTCCGCCGCCATCCCGTCATAGAGCTGCGGCTTCATGATGCGCACGCCGGCATAGGCCCATGGCGCTGAGGCCGCCGCGCCGCGCCGGACAAGCCGCTGCGCCTCGTCCATGAAGAAATCACCCGGCCCATCGAAGCCCAGCGCCCGGGACGTGTCCGCTACAAGCAGGCGCTCGTCTTCAGTCGCCGGAACGAACGCCTTCGCTAATTCGAGGTAAGGCTCAACCGCTTCCGGCGCCCAGAATGCATCGGTGTTCAGAACGAAAATCGGGTCGTTGCCCAGAAGCCCTCGCGCTTTCGCAAGTGCGCCGCCCGTCTCCAGCACTTCGCCGCGCTCGTCGGAAATCACCACCTCGATATCCGTCCGCGCGCGCACATGCGCCTCGACCTGCTCGGCGAGGTAATGCACATTGACCACGATGCGCTTAACGCCTGCCGCCACGAGCGGATCGAGCAGCCGGTCGATCAGCGCCTTGCCACGCACCTTGAGCAGCGGCTTCGGCGTGTCGTCGGTCAGCGGACGCATCCGTGTGCCGAGGCCGGCCGCAAGGACCATTGCGGTATGCGGAACCGGAACATTCATGACCGCCCCTCGAAGACGAACGGCGTGGTTTCCCGAACGAAGGCCGACATGCTGGCAAGCGACGGATGGGAAAGATTGCGCGCCAAGAGCTGTAGTTGCCGCGGCTGGAAGTCTCCATAGCGCGGCTTGCCGTCCCTGTGCTGGAGGCGGGAGAAAACGCCGGCGATCCGCAGCGCATTGAGCGCGCCGATCACGGCAAGCCGTTCATCGAAAGCCTCGCGCTCCTGTCCCGTCAGGTCAAGGAACCGCCGGATCGCGGCCTCGGCCGCGTCATCCGAAACATTGCGGCGCGCATCCTGTGTCAGCATCGCGAGGTCCCAGGCATCCCATCCGATGACGGCATCCTGAAAATCGAGGAGGCCGACATCGCCTTCAGGAAGCCAGAGAAGGTTCTCGGCATGGTAGTCGCGCAGCGTGAATGCCCGCGGAAAGGCCATCGCCTGCTCAATGAGGCTGTCGCGCTCCAGCTCCCAGTGCGCGCGCACGGCGCCCTCAAGCGGTCCCTGCCCGACTTCGGCGCGCAGCCAGTCGGCATAGAGGTCGGCATTGGCAGCGAGGGCCACGGCATCAAAATCGAGGATCGGCCAGCTGACAGAGTCTACAGCGAGGCGCCTCGGTGTAGACGCTTTGTGGAGTATCGCGAGCCGCTCGGCGGCTGCCACATAGAGCGGTGTTTCGGGCTCGGCGTTGCGTTCGATGAGGCGCGCAAATTCCCGGCCGTCTCCGAAATCCTCGATCAGGGCAAACCCGGCCACCGCATCGAAATGCAACACATTCGGTGCGCGCAGCCCAAGGCTGCGCAGGTGCCGCGATATCAGAACGAACGCTTCGACACGCGATGCAGCAAGACGCGTCATCGCGTTCCAACCCATCTTGGCACGCGTGGCAACGTCAGCGTCCGGTGGGCACGGGTCGCTCTCGACCCGGGGCGCATCCATCAGCAATGCAGTCGCGCCATCTTCCCTGAACAGCCGGATGTACCGCCGGGTCGACGCATCCTGCCCCAATGGCTGGCGCCGCGCCCGGTCCCAGCCGTCGCCAGCGAGGTTGAGGAAAGCATCGATTTCGCCGGTCCGGGCGTCAGCCAAAGTGTTCATCCAGACGTTCCTGCCAGCCTTCGCCCCGCGCTTCCAGCCTTGCCCGGCGCCCTTCCCCAGAGATTTCCAGGAAGACATCCAGCCGTCCGGCCGGAAGGTGGCGCCCCGCCCGCTCGGGCCATTCGATCAGGGCAGCGCCCAACGGCGTGTCGTCCCATCCAAGTTCGAGCACGGCGTCGGGTGTCTCAAGCCGGTAAAGATCGAAATGCCAAACAGGAAGTCCGGCAAAATCATACGTCTGAACAAGCGTGTAGGTCGGACTGGGCACATCTTCGTCCGGCCCAAGCCGGGACTGGATCAAGCCGCGCACTAGCGTTGTCTTTCCGGCACCGAGATCGCCGTGCAACGCAATGACATCGCCCGCCCGCAAAAGCTTTGCGAGCCGCTCGCCAAGCAAGCGGGTGTCCACATCAGAGGCAAGGTCGAGAATCTTCATCTGCCAGCGCACACTAGACGCGCCAGCCGTTGACGCAACGCGCGTAAACCTGTGACGGTGTGCCCTGTTTACGCGCAGTTGCGACGGCGTGCAGAACCCATTAAACACAAAAGTGACGCAGCCGTCACGAATATCAGCGGGGAGCCAGCATGTCGCTGGGAGGGGACAGGGAAATCGTCGTGATCGGCGCCGGACAGGCCGCCGCGCAGGCCGTTCAGTCCCTGCGCCAGGGCGGTTTTGACGGACGCCTGACCATCGTGGGCGACGAAACCGCACTGCCCTATCAGCGCCCGCCCCTGTCGAAAGCCTACATGAAAGGCGAGTTCGACGAGGAACGCCTCTATTTCAAACCCGCCGCCTGGTATCAGGACCAGAAGGTCGAGCTCCTGCTCGGCACACATGTCCCGAAAATCGATCGGGCAAAGCGCCAGGTTCAGCTCGGCCATGGCGGCCATCTTTCCTACGACTACCTGATCCTCGCCACCGGCTCGCGCCCGCGCCCGCTGCCCGTAAAGGGCGCTGATCTTACGGGCGTTCACGATCTGCGAACCCTCGCTGATGTCGAACGCCTGCGCCCCAGCATGTTTGCCGGACAGCGCCTCGTGATTGTCGGCGCCGGATACATCGGGCTCGAAGCCGCTGCCGTGGCCCGGCAGATGGGCCTCGAAGTGACCGTGCTGGAGATGGCGCCGCGCGTTCTCGCGCGGGTCACGAGCGAAGTGCTGAGCGCCTTCTACACCGAGGAACACCGCCGTCAGGGCGTAACCATTCTGACCGGCGCGCAGCTGTCGCATCTTGAGGGCGCCGACGGCCACGTAACTGCAGCTGTGCTTGCCGATGGTACGCGCTTGGCCGCCAATATCGTGCTTTCCGGCATCGGAATCCTTCCGAACGAGGAACTCGCGAAGGACGCTGGTATTGCCTGCTCCAACGGGATCCTGGTCGACCGGGACGCTCGCACGTCGGATCCGCATGTCTTTGCGGCCGGCGACTGCGCCAGCCGCCCACTGGTCCACTTTGGCCGCTCGGGCCGGCTGGAAAGCGTTCACAATGCCATCGAACAAGGCAAGCTCGCGGCAGCAGCCATTCTCGGCCAGCCCCGTCCCGCTGAAGATTGCCCATGGTTCTGGTCGGACCAGTATGATCTCAAACTGCAGATCGCCGGGCTAAGCCAGGGTTACGACACGCATGTCATCCGCGGCGATCCGGCAAGCCGCAAGTTTGCAGTCTTCTACCTCAAGAACGGAACTCTGATCGCGGTTGATTCGGTGAATAGTCCGCCCGAATTCCTCGCATCAAAAAAGCTCATCATGTCAGGGGCGAAGCTTGCGCCCCACACCCTTAGCGATACATCAACCCCGATGAAGGATATAGCGGCCCAAGCTGCCGCCTGAAGGAGACGGAAACACAAATGGCAAAGATCACTTTCGTCGCGCATGACGGAACCGAACGCACGCTCGAAGCAAAGAACGGCATGTCGGTCATGGAAGTCGCCGTGAACAACTCGGTGCCTGGCATCGATGCCGATTGCGGCGGCGCCTGCGCCTGCGCGACCTGCCACGTTTACGTGGACCCCGCCTTCCTCGCCCAAGCCGGCGAGCAGCAGGAAATGGAAAAGTCGATGCTCGACTTTGCCGAAAATGTGCGCCCGAACTCACGCCTCTCCTGCCAGATCAAGGTCACCGACGCGCTGGACGGCCTGCGGGTCACCACGCCGGAAAGCCAGCACTAGCGGGCCTGTTTCCGATCAAGACAGTTTGCGCCCCGGCTTAACCGCCGGGGCGTTTTCGTTTGACGCGCGGTGACGGGTTGGGTTCTGTTTCGGAACGGTGTACGAGGCCGTCTTTCCTCCCAGGAGCCAACCATGGAATTCACCGACCTCTTCGCGTCGATCACGCCTGCGACCGGCGATGCGCGGTCCGCTATGATCCCCGAAACGTGGATGCAAGGCCGCACGGCTTATGGCGGCCTCTCGGCAGCACTTTGTCTCGAAGCGGCGCTTCCACTCGGAGGCGGTCTGCCTGTACGCGCCGTACAGGTTGCCTTTGTCGGACCGGTGAACGGAACGGTCACGTGCACGCCGCAAATGTTGCGCCAGGGGAAGAACACGGTGTTCGCGTCCGTGCGGATGACCGGCGATGACGGTGTGCTTGCCGAAACGATCGTGACTTTCGGAGCAGCGCGGACATCCACGCTCGATTTCATGCATCTGCCCGCCCCCGATGTCCCCCAACCCGAAGTCGCGCAATCCTATTTCCGGAAGTCCGGATCAGGGCCGACCTTCGCGCAGAATTTCGACATTCTGCTGGCCGGAGGCAATCCACCGATGAGCGGCGCCGCTGAGGCCGATGTCTCGATCTGGATGCGGCACAAGGATCCCCGAACCCCGGCCGACGCGCTTGCCCTGCTCGCGCTCGCCGATGCGCCGCCGCCGGCCGCCATGTCGATGTTCACGGCGCCTGGACGGATCAGCTCGATGACCTGGATGGCGGAGTTTCTAACCGAAACCATAGAGACCGAAGACCGCTGGTTCCTGGCGCGCCACACGGCCCAAACGGCGCGAAACGGCTATTCCAGCCAGCAGATGCTGATGTGGAACAAGTCAGGCACTCCGGTCATGATTGGCCGGCAGACGATTGCATTGTTTGTGTAGAAGAAACGTCCGCCGACAATCAGCTCGCAAGGGCGGCGCGGATGCCTTCGAGGTAGGCGATCTGTTCCTGCAGCGACACCTGTTTGCTGTCGGCCTTGTCGAGGGCGAGCAGCTTGAGGCGTGCTGCTTCAATCTCGGCATCGACATCGGCGGCCGAAACATCACCGAGATTGCGGGCTTCTTCAGCGAGGATGGTGAGGCCGGCGGGCGTCACGTCAGCGAAGCCGCCGCGCACGAAGATGCGCATCTTCACACTATCACCGTCGAGCACGCGGACGACACCGTTCTTGAGCGTCGTCATGAACGGCGCGTGATGCGCGAGGACACCGAACTCGCCTTCCGTACCCGGAGCGATCACGTGATCGACCTCACCCGCGAAAAGCTCCCGGGCGGGCGAGACGAGCGAGAAGTGCAGCTTGTCGGCCATCGTTCAGTTTCCCTGTAGGGCTTCGCCTTACGACGCGTCCGCCATCATCTTGGCAGCCTTGGCTTTCGCTTCGTCGATGTTGCCAACCATGTAGAAAGCCGGCTCAGGCAGGTGGTCGAACTCGCCGCTGATCAGGCCCTTGAAGCCTTTGATCGTGTCTTCGAGTTTCACCTGCACGCCGGGCGAGCCGGTGAAAACCTGGGCCACATCGAACGGCTGGGACAGGAAGCGTTCCACTTTCCGGGCGCGGGCCACGGTCAGTTTGTCTTCTTCCGAAAGCTCGTCCATGCCGAGGATGGCGATGATGTCCTGGAGTTCCTTGTACTTCTGAAGGATCGCCTGCACGCTGCGAGCAACGTTGTAGTGATCTTCGCCGACAACCAGCGGATCCAGGATCCGGCTGGTCGAGTCGAGCGGATCCACAGCCGGATAAATGCCCTTCTCGGAGATCGCGCGGTTTAGAACCGTCGTCGCGTCCAAGTGAGCGAACGAGGTCGCTGGCGCGGGGTCTGTAAGGTCGTCTGCAGGGACGTAAACGGCTTGCACCGACGTAATCGAGCCCTTGTTGGTCGACGTGATGCGCTCTTGCAGCGCGCCCATGTCGGTGGCCAGCGTCGGCTGGTAGCCCACGGCCGAAGGGATACGGCCGAGAAGCGCGGACACTTCCGAACCTGCCTGCGTGAAGCGGAAAATGTTGTCGACGAAGAACAGCACGTCCTTGCCTTCGACATCGCGGAAGTATTCAGCCTGCGTCAGACCGGTGAGAGCAACGCGGGCGCGGGCGCCCGGCGGCTCGTTCATCTGTCCATACACGAGCGACATGCGGCTCTCGCCTTCGAGGTTGATCACGTTCGACTCGATCATCTCGTGATAGAGGTCGTTACCTTCGCGCGTCCGCTCGCCGACGCCAGCGAACACCGAGTACCCGCCGAACAGTTTCGCAATGTTGTTCACGAGTTCCATGATCAGAACGGTCTTGCCAACGCCGGCGCCGCCGAACAGGCCGATCTTGCCGCCCTTCGCATAGGGGCAAATCAGGTCGATAACCTTGATGCCGGTCACCAGCACTTCAGACTCGGTGGCTTGATCCACGAAATCCGGCGCCGGGGCGTGAATCGGGCGCAGCAGCTCGCGGCTGACCGGGCCGCGCTCGTCGATCGGCTCGCCGATCACATTCATGATGCGGCCAAGCGTGGCCGGCCCCACGGGAACGAGGATCGGCTGACCAAGGTCGGCAACGGCCTGACCGCGCACAAGACCTTCGGTTGAGTCCATGGCGATGGTGCGGACCGTGTTCTCGCCGAGGTGCTGGGCAACTTCGAGCACGAGGCGCGCGCCGTTGTTTTCCGTTTCGAGCGCGTTGAGAATTGCCGGGAGTTCGCCGTCGAACTCGACGTCAACAACGGCGCCGATGACCTGGGAAATTCGGCCTTTTGCGTTGGCGGGGATGCTCATCTGGATCGTCTCCTCGGGAGATGAAGTCTTGTGGGTTTATGTCTAGAGGGCTTCGGCACCGGAGATGATCTCGATCAGCTCCTTGGTAATCTGTGCCTGGCGAGCCCGGTTATACTTGAGGTTCAGGGCCTTGATCAGGTCCTTCGCATTGCGCGTCGCGTTGTCCATGGCGGTCATGCGGCTGGCTTGTTCGCCGGCCGAGCTTTCCAGCATCGCGGACAGGATCTGCGTGTTGATGTAGCGCGGCAGCAAGGCTTCAAGCAGCGCGGCTTCATCTGGCTCGTAGGTGTACATGGCGCCGGCCAGGTCGATCTTCGGCGCGCCTTCGGGGGCCTTGGCCGGGATGAGTTGCTGGGCCGTGGGCACCTGCGTCAGCACGTTCTTGAATTGCGAGTAGATCAGCGTCGCCACATCAAACTCACCGGCGGCAAAGCCGCGCGTGAGCATAAGCCCGACGGAGATAGCCGACTCCGCGTAATCGTTCCCCTTGATGCCGGCGAGGTTCACGTGGGTCGTGAACAGGCTCGCGTAATCGCGGGAGAGCTGTTCCCTGCCCTTCTTGCCGATGGTCATGACCTTGACGGTCTTGCCCTCGGCGAGGAGCGCCTGGATCTTCTGGCGGGCGAGTTTCACCACATAGGCGTTGAAACCGCCCGCAAGGCCGCGCTCCGCCGTCATCACGACGACGAGGTGGACATCGCTCTTGCCGGTGCCGGCGAGCAGCTTGGGGCCGCTGCCGCCTGCCGAGCTCGCAAGATTTGCCAGGACCGCCGCCATACGCTCAGCATACGGACGAGCCGCCGTGGCCGCATCTTGCGCACGCTTGAGCTTTGCAGCGGCAACGAGCTGCATAGCCTTCGTGATCTTCTGCGTGGATTTCACGCTGGCGATCCGGTTCTTGAGATCCTTCAGGCTGGGCATGAGGGGCCTTTATTCCTTAGGGGCGACGCGGTCAGGGTGGCTCAGGCGAACTTCGACGTGAAGGCTTCGAGGGTCGACTTAATCTCGGCCTCGATTTCTTCGGTCAGCTCCTTCTTGTCCCGAAGCTTGGCGAGAAGGTCTTTCTTCGAACCACGCAGGTGGGCGAGGAGTTCTTTCTCGTAGCGGGTGACATCCTTCAACGCGATCTTGTCGAGGAAGCCGCGTGTACCGGCGTAGATGACGAAGACCTGCTCTTCCATCAGTAGCGGCGAGTATTGCGGCTGTTTCAGGAGTTCCGTCAGGCGGGCGCCGCGGTTCAGAAGGCGCTGCGTGGCGGCATCGAGGTCCGAGCCGAACTTCGCGAAGGCGGCCATCTCGCGGTACTGGGCGAGTTCGCCCTTCATCGAGCCGGCAACCTTCTTCATCGCCTTGGTCTGGGCAGCCGAGCCGACGCGCGACACCGAGAGGCCGACGTTCACGGCGGGGCGGATGCCCGAGTTGAAGAGGTCGGTTTCGAGGAAGATCTGACCATCCGTGATCGAGATCACGTTGGTCGGGATGTAGGCCGACACGTCGTTTGCCTGGGTTTCGATCACCGGCAGCGCGGTCAGAGAACCCGAACCGTTGTCAGCGTTCAGCTTCGCCGCGCGCTCGAGCAGGCGCGAGTGGAGGTAGAACACGTCGCCCGGATAGGCTTCGCGGCCTGGCGGACGGCGCAGCAGCAGCGACATCTGGCGGTAGGCGACGGCCTGTTTCGAAAGGTCATCATAGATGATCAGGGCGTGCATGCCGTTGTCACGGAACCATTCGCCCATCGTGCAGCCCGTGAACGGGGCCAAGTATTGCAGGGGGGCAGGCTCGGACGCGGTAGCAGCTACGACGATCGTGTAATCAAGCGCGCCGCGCTCTTCGAGAACCTTCACAACCTGTGCAACCGTCGAACGCTTCTGGCCGATGGCGACGTAGACGCAGAACAGCTTGTCCTTGTCAGACTTCGCGGCGTCGTTGGTCGGCTTCTGGTTCAGGATCGTATCAACGCAGATGGCGGTCTTGCCGGTCTGACGGTCACCGATGATCAGCTCGCGCTGGCCGCGGCCAACCGGGATCATGCCGTCGATGGCCTTGATGCCGGTCATCATCGGCTCGTGCACCGATTTACGTGGAATGATGCCCGGGGCTTTCACGTCAACACGCTGACGGCTCGCAACGTCCTTGAGCGGACCTTTGCCGTCGATCGGCTCACCGAGTGCGTTCACGACGCGGCCGAGCAGGCCTTTGCCAACTGGAGCAGCAACAATCTCGCCGGCGCGCTTCACGGTCGCGCCTTCCTTGATGCCGCGGTCATCGCCGAAGATCACGACGCCGACGTTGTCGTTCTCGAGGTTGAGGGCCATGCCTTTCAGGCCGCCGTCGAACTCGACGAGCTCGCCGGCCTGGACGCTGTCGAGGCCGTAAACGCGGGCGATACCATCGCCGACCGAGAGAACCTGGCCGACATCCGACACTTCAGCTTGGGTGCCGAAATTGTCGATCTGCGACTTAAGGATGCCCGAAATTTCTGCGGGTGAAATGTCCATCGAGCTACTCATGCTCCCTTCATGGCGGTGTTCATGCGATTCAGTTTGGAGGCAACGCTGGCGTCGACGAGTTTGGAGCCGATACGCAGCTGGATGCCACCGATCAGCGAGGCGTCCACCTCGCTGGAAAGTTCAACTTCGCCGCCAACCAGCTTGGCCAGCAGAGATTCAATTCGGGCCCGCTCGGCGCCGCTCATTTCCTTTGCCGTCCGCACGACCGCGCGCTTGATGCCGCGCTGGTTTGCGTAAAGCTGATCAAAGGCCGCTTCGGCTCCCAGGATGTCACGCGCCCGGCCGTTGCTGGCGATGACGCCAAGGAATTTGGTGAAGATCGGTGAATAGCTGGCTTTCTTGGCGAGCTCAGCAAGCGCCTTCATCTTAACATCGCGGCTGAACGCCGGTGAATTCAGGAGGCGCGTCAGGTCTTTTGAAGCGCGAACGCTGGCGGCGAAGGCGCGAAAATCTTTATAAACAGCGGCAAGCGCGCCTTTGTCCTGCGCCAATTCAAACAGCGCCAACGCGTAGCGCTGCGCTGCTTCACTCGTCTGCGTCACGCTCGATGCCGGCAAGGTCGATATCCGTCACGGTTGAAGGGCGGAAATGCCCCGAAATTCCCAATCACCGGCAGGCGCATGTCCTGCACGCCAGTGAAACTGTGCGGCGCTTATCACCAGAAAACTGGCCTGACAACACAGGGGCAGTTCGAGACACTGCGGCGAAATAACAAAGGCGGGGAAATCCCCCAAATCCCCAGTGTTTACAGGAAGGAATAGGGATCGATGTCCACCGACAAACGCACCTGGGCCGGCAACTTGAGGCGCCCGACCCACGCTGCCATGTAGGCCGACAAATCAACCGTCCGCGGGCTTTTGACCAGGAATCGCCTGCGATGGCGGCCTCTCAGCACGGTGATCGGCGCCGGCGCGGGGCCAAATAGTTCAATTCCTTCGGAATTTGGCGCCTGCCCTGCGATCTCAAGGGCTATCTTGTCCACGATCTCGGCTGACGGCGCGGACAAGATCAGCGCGGCGAGCCGCCCGAATGGAGGGAGACCCAACTCGGCACGGACTTCCCGCTCCACAGCCAGGTAACCATCCCGATCATTAGCCGCCAGTGCCTGCATGGCCGGGTTGTCCGGCGCATATGTCTGCACCAGCGCCCGCCCCGGCCTTTCCGCGCGCCCCGCACGGCCCGCGACCTGGCTGAGAAGCTGGTAAGTGCGCTCCCCTGCCCTCAAGTCACCGCCCTTCAGGCCGCTATCGGCATCAACGACCCCAACCAGCGTCAGATTCGGAAAGTTATGCCCTTTGGCGACAATCTGAGTGCCGATGAGGACATCGATTTCACCCGCTTCCATCCGGTCGACCATGCTGCGGATGGCTTCACCCCCGCTCGCGGTGTCCGACGAGAAAATCTCGATCCGGGCCGACGGCAGCAATGTGCGCACCTCTTCGGCGACCCGCTCGACACCGGGCCCGACCCCCATCAGCGAATCAGCCGCCCCGCAGTTCGGGCAAACGGTCGGTTTCGGGATCGAATATCCGGTAAGATGGCATACCAGCCGGCCGGAATACCGGTGCTCGGTCAGCCAGTGCTCGGTTCCGGGCGTCTTCAGTTTCTCGCCGCAGGCCTTGCAGATGACCAGCGGCGCGTAGCCCCGCCGGTTCAGGAAGAGCAGCGACTGTTCGCCGGAAGCCAGGGTCTCGGCCAACGCATGCTCAAGATGCGGCGACAACCATTTGCCTTTGGCGGGCGGCGCCTTCTTCAGGTCAACGAGTTCGACGTCTGGCAACCGGGAAGTTCCGGGCCGGGCAGCGAGGCGCAGCCGCTCATACCGCCCAGCTTCCGCGTTCACGACTGTCTCGAGCGCCGGAGTCGCCGATGCGAGAACGATTACGCCCTCTTCCAACTTGGCCCGCATCACTGCGAGGTCACGGGCATGATAGGTCACGCCGTCTTCCTGCTTGTAGCTGCCGTCATGCTCTTCATCGACGATGACCAGCCTCAGCTTTAGGAACGGCAGGAACAGCGCGGAGCGCGCGCCGATTACGATTCTCGCACGACCGTGGAGCACTTCGCGCATCGTTCTGCGGCGATCCTTGGGCGTCATCCCGGAGTGCCAAGGCGCAGGCGCGGCTCCGAACCGCGCCTCGAAACGCGACAGGATGGCCTGCGTCAGAGCGATCTCCGGCAACAGGACGAGCACCTGAGCGGCAGGATTGCCTCTGAGCACTTCGGCGATCGCTTCGAAATAGACTTCGGTCTTGCCGGAACCGGTCACGCCGTCGAGCAGATAGGCCGCATAACCGCCCCGGCGGATGCCCGCCTGCAATTCCACGGCGGCCTCGGCCTGCTCACCCGTGAGCACCGCTCCGGCACGCTCCGAATCAGGGGCGGTGAAGGGCGGGTCGACATCGACCGTGAACTCCTCGAGCGCTCCGAGGCCGAGAAGGCCCTTTACAACGCTGGACGTCACGCCTGCAGCGGCCGCAAGTTCGGCGGACGTAGCGCTGCCGAGTTCCCGGGCCTTTTCGAGCACTCGCTGGCGGGCATCCGTCATCCGCCCGGATTCCACACCTGTAGGCCGGTATCGCAACTCGACCGGAGACGGCGCCAGGGCATCGCGGGCGCGAATGGCCATTGCTAGGATCTGCCCCGGATGGCTCACCGTGTAGCGGGCCGTCCAGGTCAGGAACTCCCGCATGGGTCCGGTCATCACCGGCACGTCCAGCACCTCGGTTACCGGTTTCAGCTTTCGATTCGTGCCGATCCGGTCGGGCAGTACTTCCAGCACCAGACCCAGCCGGTCATATGGCCCGACCGGCGCGTGAACGTAACTGCCCGGCTCCAATGCCATGCCTTCGGGCACCGTGTAATCGAACGGTTCCGGCAGCGGCAGGGTGAAGAGAATCCGGGCGATGGGCATGCTGCTGCCCTCCTAGCCCCGCCCTTTCGCCGCGTCACGCCTTGCCTCTCAGCCGGGCCAGCCCTACCCCTCGCTTCATGGCAAAAGACAAGAAGACCGGCTACGAGCCACTGACCTCAATCGAGGCGATCACCGCGGGGCTCGGCACAGCCGGCTACATCTCCACCTCGCAGATTTCGACGGCCGTTTTTCTTGCGCACGGCCTGCGCAAGCCGATCCTGATCGAAGGCCCGGCGGGCGTCGGCAAGACGGATCTCGCTGCTTCTTTGGCGAAGTGGATGAACCTCAACCTGATCCGTCTGCAGTGCTATGAAGGCCTCGATGAGGGCAAGGCGCTGTATGAGTGGAAGTATGGCAAGCAACTCCTCTACACCCAGATCCTCAAGGAGAAGCTCAACGAACTGCTGGGCGGGGCCGAGACGCTGAAGGATTCGCTGGGCAAGCTGTCCGGTTTCGAAGACCTGTTCTTCTCGCGGCAATTCCTGGAAGCCCGCCCGCTGCTCCACGCGATGCAGCAGGACCAGGGTTCGGTGCTGCTGATCGACGAGATCGACAAGTCAGACGAGGCTTTCGAGGCATTCCTTCTGGAAGTGCTGTCCGACTATCAGGTGACCGTGCCGGAAATCGGAACGATCAAGGCAAACGTGCCGCCGCTGGTGATCCTGACCTCGAACAATGTGCGCGAACTTGGCGACGCGCTCAAACGGCGCTGCCTGCACCTGCACATCGGCTTCCCGGACCATGAGCGTGAGCAGCGGATTGTTCGCGCGCGCGTAGACGGGATTTCCGGTACGCTGCTCAATCAACTCGTACGGTTCGTGCAGTCGGTTCGCGAGACCGACATCAAGAAGCGCCCGTCGATTGCCGAGACTGTGGACTGGGCCCGCACGCTGCTTTTGCTGCACGCTACATCGCTGGATGAGGCTTTTGTGCGCGATACACTCAACGTGCTGCTGAAGCACGAGAGCGACATTGCGGCGATCTCGCCCTCAATCCCAAAGATGGTGCGCGAAGCGACGGGCCCGGATGCGCGCGGCCGTTTGGCCTCGGGCTATCCGGACATGGAGTGAGCCGGCGGCCGGCGGGATGGAAAAGCAGATCTCCAACTTCATCCGTGCGCTGAGATCCGCCGAAGTCCGGGTCTCGACCGGCGAAGCTCTGGACGCCGCCCGGACAGTGGCGATGATCGGCTATGACGACCGCGCGCTTATGAAGGATTCGCTCGCTTGCGTTCTGGCGAAATCGGAAGCCGAAAAGTCGATCCATGACCGGCTGTTTGATCTCTATTTTTCATCGGCGCCGGCATCTGCCTCGCAGGCTGCGTCACAGAATTCTGAAAGTGCGGAAGACAGTGAAGACCCCGCTGATGCGGCGGAGCGGCTTTCCGCGCTCACTCAGCCAGGCAACGAACAAGCCCTAGCAACAGCCATCGAGCGGGCGGCAGAAGCCGCAGGTCTGAATGATATCCGCTTCTCTACACAGGTTGCGTATTACGCCCAGTCGATGTTGCGCGCGATGGGCGGCGAGGCGCTGCAGGCACGCCTCCTGGACGCCCTGCAGGGGCGCACGCCGGATGCCGATGCCGAGGCGCAGCGCCTGATCGATGTGCGCCGAACACTGACGATGACCGCCCGCGCCCGCGCCGAGAAGGCGTTCGACATTTTTGGCGCCGCCGAGACGGAACGCTTCCGAGACGATATCGCCGCCACGAAGCGCCTCTCCGCCATCGAAGCGAGCGACATGGCGCGCATGAAGCAGCTTGTCTCGAAGGTCGCCAAGCGCCTTGCGGTTAAACATTCGCGGCGGCGCAAACGCACGCAGCGCGGCTTACTCGATGTGCGCAAGACCATGCGCGCCAATGCCGGCGTCGACGGGATTCCGTTCAACGTCATCTGGCGCCAGAAAAAGAAGGACAAGCCGAAGATCCTCGTGATCTGCGACGTCTCAGGATCGGTCGCGGCATATGTGCGCTTCCTCTTGCTCCTTCTGTTCTCTATGAAGGAAGCGATTCCCGACCTTCACGCCTATGCCTTCTCGTACAGGCTCAAGAACGTCGACGACATTCTGGAAAGCCACGAGTTCGACCAGGCGATAAAGAAGATCCTGCGCGAGATCGGCCTTGGCTCGACAAGCTATGGCCAGGCCTTCTCGGACTTCAAGACGGACCACGAGAACAAGATCGACCGGCGCACGACGATCATCATCCTCGGTGACGGACGTTCAAACTATGGCGACCCGCGCCTTGATCTGTTCCGCGATTTCGCGGGCCGCGCCAAACGGATTATCTGGCTGAACCCGGAAGGCCGCGCGCTCTGGGGCACCGGCGACAGCGTCATCCCGCGCTATGAACCCTTCTGTGCACAGATGAGCCATGTCGCGACGCTCAAGGATCTCGAGAAAGCCGTAGACGAGGTGCTGACGGCCTATAACTAGCGCTAGTTGAGGCCCATCTCGTCGCGATACCGGCGACGCAGCAGGTCAATCGGCGCAAGGTCGCGCTTGTCGGTTTCGTAGTGCCAGTAAGTCCAGCCATTGCAGGCGGGCGCCTGTTGCACATGCGCGCCAAGCCGGTGGATCGAACCTGACATTGATCCTGTGGTCAGCGAGCCATCAATGCGGATGCGGGCTTGGTGCCGGCGTTGAGGACAGAACAGGCGGTCGCCCGGCTTCAGCCAACCTGTTTCGATCAGGGCGCCAAACGGTACCCGCGCCAGCGACTTCTTGCTACGCTCCGTTTCGAGTGTCTCGATATCCAGAGGCTCGATTGACTTCAACCGGGCGCGCGACAGGCGCACATAGTTTTCATCGCGCTCCAGGCCGATGAAGTTGCGGCCGAGGCGCTTGGCGGCGACGGCGGTCGTGCCGGTGCCCGAAAACGGATCGAGCACGAGATCGCCCGGATGGGTCGTGGCGAGCAGAACGCGGTGAAGCAGCGATTCAGGTTTCTGGGTTGGATGCGCCTTCCGGCCTGCCTCGTCCTTGAGGCGCTCGCCGCCGGTGCACAGCGGGATCACCCAATCAGAACGCATCTGTTTGTCTTCGTTGAAGGTCTTCAGTGCGTCATAGTTGAACGTAACTCGGGAGTCCCGGCTCTTGCCGGCCCAGATGAGCGTTTCGTGGGCGTTCTGGAAACGCGTGCCCTTGAAATTCGGCATCGGATTGGTCTTCAGCCAGATCACGTCATTCTGGATCCAATAGCCTTGATCCTGAAGAACCGTCCCGACACGGAAGATGTTGTGATAGGACCCAATCACCCAGATGGCGCCATCATCCTTTAGGACGCGCTGGCATTGCTCCAGCCACTTGTGCGTGAACAGATCATACTCGTCGAAGCTGCCGAACTTGTCCCATTCGTCATCAACGCCGTCGACTACCGACTGGTCCGGGCGCGTGAGCCCGCCGCCAAGCTGAAGATTGTACGGTGGATCAGCGAACACGAGATCGACAGACTTGTCCGGGATGCGCGAGAGCAGCTCGATGCAGTCGCCTTGCGCAATCGTGTTCTTCTGGATGGTCATACCGGGAGCCCCGCTGAAATCTACAGTGGGAAGAATCTCTGGGTTGCGCCGGTTACCACCGCGTTACGAAAGAGCGAATGAAAGGTTACCGGCGCCTCTTCCCGCCTGTCACAGGATTTACAGACCGAGCAGGAACTGCCCATCCGGCGTCTCGCGTGGACGGAAGAGATCGGTGCGCAGATCCGTGCGCTTCCGGTTGAGCCCGAAACGCACGGCGGCCTTGTGAAAACGCTGCGAAATCAGGTCCGCCATGGGTCCGCGCCCTCGCCCTCGTTCGAACCAGCGCGCATCATAGTCCTGCCCGCCGCGCATTTCCCGGATAAGGTTTATCACCCGCGCCGCACGGTCAGGCACATGCTGCACCAGCCATTCGTGGAACAGGTCCTTTATTTCGAACGGCAGCCGAAGGACGACATAACCGGCGCCAGTTGCCCCATGTGCGGCCGCCGCTTCGAGCAACGGTTCGATCTCGTGATCGGTCAGCCCGGGAATGATCGGCGCGGTCATCACTGCCACCGGAATGCCCGCCTCCGACAGCGCGCGCACGGTCTCCAGCCGCCGCTCGGGTGTCGCTGCGCGCGGCTCCATCTTGCGGGCGAGCTTTCGGTCAAGCGTCGTGATCGACACGCCCACACGCACGATCCCCTTCTCCGCCATGGGCGCGAGGAGATCGATATCCCGCTGGATGAGCGCCGACTTTGTCAGCAGGCTGACCGGGTGATTGTGCCCCGAGAGGATCTCGAGCAGCTGCCGGGTCAGACGCTGCTCGCGCTCGACCGGCTGGTAGGCGTCCGTGTTCATGCCGAGCGCAATCGGCTTCGGGATATAGGCTGGCCGGGAAAGTTCCTTCACGAGCAGGTCCGGCGCATTGGATTTGCGGAAGAGGCGGCTTTCGAAATCCAGCCCTGCCGACAGCCCGGACCAGGCATGGCTGGGGCGCGCGAAGCAATAGATGCAGCCATGCTCGCAGCCCCGATAAGGATTGATGGTGCGATCGAAATTGATGTCGGGCGAATTGTTGAAGGTGATGATGGTCTTGGCGAGCTCCTCCATCAGGATTGTCTCGAGGGGCGCTGCCGCGTCCTCGATCGTATCCCAGCCATCATCGAACGGATCCTTCGTGAACCGCTCATACCGGCCCGCCTGGTTCGAGATTGCGCCGCGGCCGCGATGCTCAAAGCGCTCGGACGCTTCGCTCACTTCGATGAGCGTCACGCGGCCTGATTTCTTCAGTTTCTGCCCTGTCCTCATGGGAGCGACAGAAGCCACAGGAAAAAGAACAAAGCAAGAACTCTTTGGCCTGCTTTTCTGGGGAAATCAGCCTTTCCGGCACGCCCAGTCGGTCCAGTCACCGGCTTCGTCGATGTCGATGAGTGTGTCGAGCAACGCGATCCGGCTTGTCGCGGGAAGCCGGCTCCAGACATCCTCCATGGCATGCGGACCTGACCACCGGACACCGTCAAAGGGTGCAACCGTCCGCAGCCCCTTGCGCAGACCAAACAGCCAGAAGCCGCCATCACGCGCCGGCCCAAACACCGCGTCATGGCGACGAAGTCGACCGACCGCATCTCGCAGCCGCGCCGCGCTGATATCCGGCGCGTCCGCACCGACGAATAACACCGGGCCGAATGACGCAGCCTCGAAGGCCCGCGTCAGTCGCTCCGTCAATCCACCCTGTCCCTGGGGCGCAAGGTCGAAGCCGCCGAAAATGCTTGCCGATGCCCTGTCCCGGACCATTCCGTCCGGCGCGACGCAGACTAGAGTGCGCAGACGGCTCGCCTGCGCGGCGCTCAGGGTGCGCGCCAGAGTGAACGTCGCGATGCGCCGGGCCTCAGCGGCACCGAGACCCTTGGCGAGGCGTGTCTTGGAAAATCCGATCCTTGGCGGCTTCGCAAAGATCAGGAGAGTCGCAGGACGCATGCGCGCAGAGCCTTGGAATTGCCGGAAACTGGCGCAAGACTGGCGGAGTGGCTGATGAAACGCAAGGAACTCTCCCCACCATGAAAACGCACGTCTTGGTTATCGCTGCGCTCTCGCTGACGGCGCTTTCGGGGTGTTTCATGTCCGAAGTTCCCCGGGTCGAAACCGGAACACTGTTTGCACGCGGCCCGGTGGCCTTCTGTTCGCCAGACGAAGAGAAGTGTCAGATTGGATATCCATCGGGCGACGGGTATGTGGTCGAAGCTGAAGACAGCGAAGAGCAGGACATCCATATGCGCTTCGAGCCGCTTACCGAAGCGGACGGCGCACCCGTTTATCTCGGCGAGATCGAGCTGAGAGAAGATGACGAAGCGGCCTGGGTCTACCTCGTCGCGCGTCCGTCGGGCGGCTTCTTGAATGAGGCCCCGCGCTATGAAATCATCATGCCCGGGTGCCGGGATCTCGCCAGCGATCGCGAGGCCGAGTTCAGCATTGTCCGCGCCGATGCCTACACATGTATGGTGACAGATCTCGCCGCATTTCGCACTTATCTCATTACGGATTATGCCGAAAGGTTCGCGAATGATGCCTGGTGGGCCGGCGAAGACTAGCGATACACTTTCGCGAGCGCCTCAGGCGGCGCGCCCATGAGATAGCGCGCCACCAGCCAGGCATTTTTCCAGGCACGCCGGCGCCATCCATCCCGCTCATACTTGGCCGCAGACGTGCGCGCCTCGGCCGCGAGGATCACAAGTCGCGCCTTGCCGATGGCACGGACAATCCTGACATCTTCCATTAAAGGAATGTCCGCATACCCACCAATCTCGTTGTAGAGCGCACGGGTTATCAGAAGCCCCTGATCGCCATACGGCAGGCCGAACCACCGCGCACGGCGGTTGGCTCGCGTCTCAAGCCACCGCGCCGCGCCGGCATCGCTCCGATACTTCAGCGTGAAGGCAGCCGCCATGCCGGGCCGGGTCCCCATGTGCGCCGCCGCGCGTTCCGCCCAATCCCTAGACAGCGCAGTATCGGCATGCAGGAACAAGAGCCATTCTCCGCGTGCAGCGTCCGCGCCCGCACGCAATTGTCTGCCCCGCCCCGCCGCGCAGTCGATGACCGTAGCACCGGACGAGCCGGCGATCGCACGCGTCGTATCGGAAGAACCGGCATCCGCGACGATCACCTCTCGAATGAGACCTGCTTCCAGCCCCGGCAGCAGGCTTTCGAGGCAAAGCGGTAGATCAGCCGCTGCATTCAGCGTGGGAATGATGATCGAGAGCGGTGCGGGCATGATTCAGGCCGCCAGACCGTCGCGGGCAATACGGATCACAACCAGCGCAACCACGAAAACTAGGGCGCCGATCCGGGCGAGCTTGTATCGGCTGGCCAGCCAGCCGTACACACATCCCAAGATGCTGGACACGGCGATGCGTGGAGTCGACGTTAAGTCCGTCTCGGTGGCCAGCAAGAAGAATGCAGCAATCGTCGCGAGTCCCCCGAAGACCAGCATGGCCCATATCTTTGGCTGGCCATTGGTTCCCGTTGGAGGCGGTTTGGCAGACGATGAACGCGGCGCCGTCATGCCAGCTCCGACAACCGCTTCTCGATCAGCAGCAGGTCGCGCCAGGCACGGCTCTTGTCCTGCGGACGGCGCAGGAGATAGGCGGGGTGCAGGATCGGAATGACCGGCACCTTGAATCCGTCCGGCGTCGCGTAGGCATATTCATTTCCGCGCAGCTTCATGATGCCGTCCTTGCTTGCCAGCAACGACACGGCAGGCACTCCCCCGGCGGCGATGATAAGCTTCGGCTGAACGAGTTCGATCATCCGGTCTACGAAAGGCCGGCAGACAGCGAGTTCATCCGCCTCCGGATTGCGGTTGCCGGGCGGGCGCCAATAATTGACATTAGTGATGAAGACATTCTCGGCGCGCGAGCGGCCGATGGCGCCGAGCATCTTGTCGAGCAGCTGGCCCGCCTTGCCGACGAACGGCAGGCCGCGCCGATCCTCTTCCGCGCCCGGACCTTCCCCGATGACCATCAGGCTGGCGCCCGGTACCCCGTCATAAACGACCGCTTGTTCGCACGATGCCTTGAGCGGGCTGCCGTCAAAGCTGCGGATCGCCTCGGCGAGCGCCTCGAGGTTTTGAGCAGCACGGGCCTGCGTGCGGGCCTCATTGGCCCAGTCCGCCACTGATCTTGAACCCTTCCGCACCTGCGGTTTTGGTGCCTGCTCCGGCCCTTGCGGCGCAGGTTCAACGCGGACAGCAGACTTGAGCAAGGCATCGACCAGCGCCCCGTCCACGCTGACGCCCATGTCGGCCCACCATTCGGTGAGCGCGGAAATCGGCACTCTTGACGCAGGGGCTGGCATTGCGGACAGGCTGGACCTTCAGGAAACACGCTGTAAGTGCTTACCCGCATAGACATAAGGCGCAAAGCGCAAACAAGGAGCTGACCCATGGCCGATGCCCCAGAACGCGAGTCGATGGAGTTTGATCTCGTCATCGTTGGAGGAGGCCCTGCAGGCCTGTCAGCGGCGATCCGGTTCAAGCAACTCGCCAATGCGGCCGGCAAGGAGCTTTCGGTCGTCGTACTCGAAAAGGGCGGCGAGATCGGCGCGCACATCCTGTCTGGCCTGGTGCTCGACCCCAAGGCACTCGATGAACTGCTTCCTGACTGGCGCACGCGTTCTGACCGGCCGCTGACCACCGAAGTGGCGATCGATAGCTACAAGCTGCTCGGCGAGAACGGCTCTGCCGAAGTGGGCTGGGCTCCCTTCCCTCCGCTGATGAGCAACCATGGCTGCTTCATCGGATCGCTGGCGAACGTCTGCCGCTGGCTTGGTGCTGAAGCCGAAAAGCTCGGCGTTGACGTTTATCCGGGCTTTGCAGCTTCGTCGCTCGTCTACGGTGAGAATGGTGAAGTGCGCGGCGTCGTTGCTGGCGTGATGGGTATCGGCAAGGACGGACAGCCGGGTCCGGATTACCAGCCCGGCATGGAACTCCTCGGCAAGTACGTCCTCTTCGCAGAAGGCGCGCGCGGATCCCTAACCAAGGAACTCACCGCAAAGTTCGGCCTGCGCGACAATTGCGATCCGCAGAAGTTCGGTATCGGCCTCAAGGAAGTGTGGTCGGTTCCCGAATCCATCTTCCAGGAAGGCCTCGTCCAGCACACCTTCGGCTGGCCCGTCATGGGTAAGAACGGCGACGGCGGCGGCTTCCTCTATCACTTCCGTGACAATGGCGAGGCGTTCGTCTCGGTCGGCTACGTTGTCCACCTCAACTACAAGAACCCCTACCTTTCGCCCTATCACGAGTTCCAGCGCTACAAGCATCACCCGGATGTCGTCCGCTACCTTCAGGGCGGCAAGCGCGTGGCCTATGGAGCGCGGGCGATCACGTCCGGCGGCATCCAGTCCATCCCGCAACTCGCCTTCCCGGGCGGCGCGCTGATCGGCTGCTCGGCCGGCTTCGTTAACCTGCCCCGCATCAAGGGCACCCATAACGCCATGAAGACCGGCATGCTCGCAGCGGAAGCCGCCTTCGAGGCAGTCACTCACGACCGCCAGAGCGACGTGCTCGACACCTATTCGGACGCCGTGCGCGACTCGTGGGTCTGGAAGGACCTTTCGCCCGTACGCAACATGAAGCCGTTGATGTCGAAGTTCGGCACCCTCGTCGGCGCCATGATCGGCGTACCGGACATGTGGATGCGCTGCCTGGTCGGGTTCGGCTTCCTGCCGACACTGCACCACACGAAAACCGATGCAGAATCGCTTAAGCCTGCAAAAGACTTCAAACCGATCGAGTACCCGAAGCCCGACGGTGTCATCAGCTTCGACAAGCTGACGAACGTTTCATTCACCAACACGTATCACGGCGAAGACCAGCCTGTGCATCTGATCGTGGCCAACCAAGCCCTGCAGAAGTCTTCCGAACACGATGTGTATGCCGGTCCCTCGGCGCGCTATTGCCCCGCCGGTGTGTACGAATGGGTTGGATCGGGCGCTGATCTGAAGTTCCAGATCAACGCGCAGAACTGCATCCACTGCAAGACGTGCGACATCAAGGACCCCAACCAGAACATCAACTGGACGGTGCCTGAAGGCGGCGGTGGTCCTGCCTATCCGAACATGTGACCGTCACGCAGGCGTGTGCACGCGGTGGCGCAGTTCCCGCACCTGACCGCCTTGCTCTCGCCCCAAGGGCCTGCTTCACTCCTTCCATTCGCGTGGAGGAGTTCCCGTTGCCCGTGTCCAGAAAGCTCGTACTAGCCGTTTCAACCTTGGCGCTTGCCTTGACCGCCTGCGCCAGTCTGCCGGGCGGACAGGCAGCGACCGCGCAGATTACAGAAAACGAAGCGTCCGGGTTCGCACTTTCTCCGGCAGCGCTGGCCACCTCGGTTCGCTCGGTTGACGGCATGCCTGTAGTCTATGGCAAGCCTCTGGACGCGCTGAAAGCCGGCGATACGGCGGGTTACCTTACCCTTCTGGCCGGCATGACTGAGGCCCAACGGAAAGAGGACCGCTTTTACAACGCCTATCTCGCACTCGACCGGGCAGCGGCTGACGATACTGCCGGCGCGAGGGCGTATCTTGGGCTGACGGGCGGCGCGGAGGACGATTCTGAAGCGCCGGGCTTTTATCTCTGGCTTGATTCCTGGCTCATGGCGCTCGACGGCGACCTCGATGGCGCGATCAATCGCCACCGGGAAGTTGCGTCCGGCATGCCGGGCATAACCGGCGATCTGTCACTCGCCGCCATGCTCGAGGCAGCAGGCCGCAACGAGGAAGCGCTGGCCGTTTATGACGCCCTCACGCCTACGGTCATTCAGGCGCCGGAGCACGAATTTGACCCGCAGGGCATCGTGTTTGCGCACATCAGCACCGTCATCGTGCGCCACTCGTTGCTGCTGCAACGCATGGGACGCATCGCTGAGTCGCAGGCCGTCTATCAGAAACTTGCCGACGCAGAACCCGAGCAGGCCACCAGCTACGCGGCCGCGATCGACAGTCTTGAGACCGGCAAAAACCTCGACAACAAGTCTCTCACAACCAAGACCGGCTTCGCGCTCGCGCTTTCGGATGTTGCATATGCCATGCAGCAGCAGCGCTTCATCCAGACTGTTATGATGGGCGGAAACATCGAAGGCTTCGACGACCAGCGCGCCTCTTTCGACCTCGCCATCCTGTTGATTGATCCTGCCAACGAGAACATCCGCAGCGGTGTGATCGACGCGCTTTACGAGGAAGCGCTTTATGATGGCGCGGCGCATGTTGCACAAACGGCTCCGGAAACCTCGCCCGCGCTTATGATATCGGCCGCCCAGGCGCTTCTCATGGGCGGAGATGAGCCGTCAGCCCGCGAAGCAATAAAGAACGCGCTCTCGATAGCAGACAACGACGACCGCTTGTCGACGCTTTATGGGGCGTTGCAGCTGCGCGCGCTGCTCAACGACAAGGGCGAAGCCTACGAATTGGTGCCAGAATTGTTGCGTCTTGCCGAAAACCCGGCCGAAAAGGCAGCGGCACACGGCATCGCAAGTTCAATCTATCAGCATTTCGGTGATACGTCCGAAGCCGCCGACCATGCCCGGGACGCTCGCCGGCTGGACGACACGCATGAACGCCGGATGGTGCTGGCTGATGCGCTGGGCCAAGCGGGTCAGATCAACGACGCCCTCGTGATCCTCCGGTCAGAGCGCCTGGCACGGCCAAACGATCCTTATACCCTGAATTCGCTTGGGTATTTTCTGATCACCAGAACCGACAAGTATGAAGAAGGCTACAAGGTCCTCGCCCGGGCGATGCTGCTTGCCGAAACCGATCCCTACATCGCCGACTCGTTTGGCTGGGCGCTCTACAAACTGGGCGACATCGAGCGCGCCAAAGGCCTGATCGAGAGCGCCCGCGACGACCTCCTGCCCCAGAACCACTGGGAAATAGAGAACCACCTCGGCGACATCTATTGGCACCTCGACCGGAAAGATGACGCCCGGATGGCCTGGGAAACCGCGCTGGCAAACTATCCGCCGAACTCCGAGCGGGTGTTGATAGAGGAAAAGCTGAAGGATGGCCTGAAGACGCCGAAGCCGGAGAAGCGTCCATTGCCCGAGATTTCGCTGGAAGACCTCGAAGTCGAACGCAGGGACATCTGACACCAGCCTCTTTCATGCGCCTGCGCGCCATAGTATCGCCGGAAACGCATGCGAGGCCGTTATTGTGCCCGTAATTGCTGGCAAACATGGCGAAGAGCCGTCGAATCACAGCACAGGTTTAGTTCATGACTGACGCCCCTCCGACCTTCCGTGCCTCGCTTCAAAAGTATTCAGGACCCTTGAAATGGGTCCGGCGCCTTTTGATCGCTGGCCTGGTTCTGGGCGTGATCGCCCTGATCGCGGTTTGGGTCTATTTCGCAGCCCTCGGGCGGGATGTGCCCTCGATTGCGAAGCTGAAGCAGTATGAGCCGCCGATCACCTCTCGCGTCCACGCCGGCGACGGCACCCTGATCGCAGAGTTTGCCGATCAGCACCGCGTCTTCGTGCCCTACGAGTCCATTCCAGAGCACGTCGTTCAGGCCTTCGTCGCCGCAGAAGACAAGAACTTCTTCACGCATGACGGTCTCGACTATGTCGGCATCACCCGCGGCGCTGTGAATACCGCCAAGAACAAGATCACCGGCAGCGGCGGGATGCAGGGTGGCTCGACCATCACGCAGCAAGTCGCCAAGAACATGCTGTTGACGAAAGACCAGAACATCGAGCGCAAGGCGAAGGAAGCCATCGTCGCCCAGCGCATCGAGCAAGAGTTCACCAAGGGCCAGATCCTCGAACTTTATCTGAACGAGATATACCTCGGCGGCCAGTCCTATGGCGTCGCCTCGGCCGCCTTGAACTACTTCAACAAGTCGCTGACGGAACTCGACCTAGCAGAGGCCGCCACGCTGGCTTCGCTTCCGAAGTTTCCGGGCCGGGTGAACCCTTATACGAACCCCGAGCGCCTTCTTTCCCGCCGCAACTACGTGCTCGATCGCATGGTCGAAGATGGCTACATCACCAAGGAACAGCGCGACGAGGCGAAAGCCCGACCGCTCGCCACCGTCAAGCGCCTGCGCGGACCCGAATACGTCGCCACGACCTACTTCGTTCAGGAACTGCGCCGTGACCTCATCAAGACTTACGGCGAAGACACGCTCGAACAGGGCGGCCTCTCGATTCGCTCGACCATCGACACGCGCCTTCAACTCGCTGCGCAGGCCGCACTACAGAACGGCCTGGTTGCCTATGACCGCCGTCATGGCTGGCGTGGGCCGGTCACGACGTTGCCGGTCGACGACAACTCTGCCGAAGCGCTCAAGGGCGTAAAACTCCCGGGCGGCCACGGTACCTGGGAAGCGGCTCTTGTCACAAAGGTCACTGGAAGCTCTGCCGAGTTGCTGCTGACCGATGGCGCAACGATCAAACTGCCGTCCGACGAAATCAAATGGGCGCAAACCTACAAGCCGGAGACCGGTAAACCCGGCCTGCAGGTGGGTCACGTCATCCTCGCCGAGTTCAAGCGTGAGGAAAAGCCGGGCGCTGAACCCGTCGCCGCAGCCGAAGAAACCGAGGAAGGCGCGGAAGCCGAGCCGCCACAGCCGGTCATGGTTCCGGTTGGCAATGCAACACTCCGGCAAGTGCCGGAAGTCGACGGCGCGCTGATCGCCATCGACCCCCACACGGGACGCGTCCTCGCGATGCAGGGCGGGTATTCTTTCTTCAAGTCCAGCTTCAACCGCGTGACCCAGGCTAAGCGCCAACCAGGCTCGAGCTTCAAGGCGTTCGTTTACGCAGCCGCCCTTGAAAAAGGCTACACGCCGGCAACGCGCCAGCTCGATGCCCCGTTCGTGTCGTACGACGTCTCGACACAAAAGTACTGGGCGCCCAAGAACTATACGGCTGGCCAGTCCTACGGCATGGTGACCCTTCGGGTTGCGCTTGAAAAATCGCTGAACCAGGTGACCGCCCGCGTGGCTCAGGACATCGGGATGGAGGCAGTATCTGACCTTTCCGAACGCGTGGGCGTCTACGAGAAGTTGCCGCCGTACGCCGCAATGTCACTGGGCGCCGGCGATACCGAGCTTATCAATCTCGTACGAGGTTACGCTGCGTTCGTGAATGGCGGCAAGATGGTCACCCCGACCTTGCTCGACCGGGTCCAGGATCGCTACGGCCGCACGCTCTACCGCAATGATCAACGCCCATGCGTCGGCTGTCAGGCCGCCGAATGGAACGGCGAAGAACCGCCGGTGCTCGCCGACACGCGTGAGCAGGTTCTCGATCCGATCGTTGCGTATCAGGTTACGCACATGATGGAGGGCGTCGTCGAACGCGGCACAGGCCGCCGCGCCTTGCGCATCGGCAAGCCGGTGGCGGGCAAGACCGGCACCACTGACGATTATCGCGACGCCATCTTTGTCGGATTCTCGCCGGATCTGGTGGTCGGTGTCCGCATCGGCTTTGATGACAACCGGACGCTCGGCGAAGGCGAAGCGGGTGGATCACTTGCGACCCCAATCTTCACGGAGTTCATGGAAAAGGCGCTGGAAAAGGAACCGGCCACGCCGTTCCGTATTCCTCCGGGAGTCCGTCTGGTGAAGATCAATGCTGCCACGGGCGCCCCCGCTCCGGGCGGCGGGCCGGGCGTGATCGATGAAGCCTTCCGGCCGGGTACCGAACCAGGCACCAACGTGTTTGTGGGACAGGATGATTGTCTGTCGATCTCGGGGTCTTGCGGAGACGGCACGACCACCGCCGGCACCAACCCGGATGGCACAAACCCGGAAGACACCGCCGACGAGAACCTCGACGGCATCTTCTGACGACCTAACCCGTTTCAGGTTTTTGACGTGACCCGGTGCCCGGTTTACAGGGCCACCGGATCACCCCATTTCAGCCTCACCTTAGGAGATTTCCATGTCCGCAGAAATTCGATCCCTGATTGAACAGATCCGCCAGTCCGCGGCCTTGCTACGGAGGCGTCTTTGACTGGGATACCGCAACCAAGCGCCTGGATGAGCTGACAGCACTTTCCGAGCGTCCGGACTTCTGGAACGATCCGCAGGAAGCCCAGAATCTGATGCGTGAGCGCCAGAAACTCGCAGAAGGCATCGCGACCGTTCAGGCACTCGAGAAAGACGTAACGGATGCGCCAGAGCTTCTCGAGCTCGCAGATGGCGATCCGGCCATGCTCGCGGACATCCAGTCCTCGCTCGCCCGCTCGGCCGAAAAGGCCCAGAAAGCGGAGCTTGCCGCGCTACTCTCCGGAGAAGCAGACGGAAACGATTGCTATATCCAGATCAACGCAGGCGAAGGCGGTACGGAAAGCCAGGACTGGGCTTCAATCCTGCGCCGTATGTACTCACGCTGGGCCGAAAAGCGCGGATATCAGGTCGAAGAACTGGATGAGCGCGAGGGTGAGGAAGCCGGCATCAAGTCCGCCACACTGCAGATCAAAGGCGAGAATGCTTACGGCTGGCTCAAGTCTGAAACCGGCGTGCACCGCCTTGTGCGCATTTCGCCATACGATTCTTCGGCGCGTCGGCACACATCGTTTTCGTCGGTCAGCGTCACGCCGGTCATCGATGACAAGATCGATATAGAAATCAATCCGTCGGATGTGCGCACCGACACCTACCGCGCCTCGGGCGCGGGCGGCCAACACGTCAACCGGACCGACTCAGCTGTTCGCCTGACACACATTCCCACGAATACCGTGGTGCAGTGTCAGAACGGCCGCTCACAGCACCAGAACCGCGATGAAGCCTGGCGGATGCTCCGCTCGAAACTGTACGAACTTGAGCTGCAGAAGCGAAAATCCGTCGCAGACGCTCAGTATGCTGACAAGAGTGCAATCGGCTTCGGTCACCAGATCCGCTCTTATGTTCTCCAGCCCTACCAGATGGTGAAAGACCTGCGGACTGATGTCGAAACGTCAGACACCGGCGGCGTGCTCGATGGCGACATCGATCGGTTCCTTTCGGCCTCCCTTGCTGCCTCGGTTGCCAAGGAAGATGCATCGTGACTTCGAAGGCGCCCAACGGCGGCGAAACCGCTAAGGCGGCACCCCGCTCCAGGGGGCGCCTCGTGAACTGGAACGACGATCGCGGCTTTGGTTTCATCTCGCCCTCGGAAGGCGGCCCCGACGTGTTCGTCCACGCCAGCGCCTTCGTGAAGGAGGGCCGGCACATCGAGATCGGGCACGAATACGAGTTCGATATCGAAACCGGCAAGGACGGGCGCCCTAAGGCCAAGCGCATCGTGACGGTCGTGGCGGAGAAGAGGCGGCCAAGCTTATTGTCTACAATCCTTGATCGAGGACCGCGCTTCCTCGTCATCCCGGCATTCCTTTTCATCGTCGTGGCAATCGCGACGGTAAAGCCTGTCCCGGCCAGCTGGTTGATCGTCTACGGCGTGGCGAGCGTCGCCTGCTTTGTGGGCTACGGCCTCGACAAGCGTGCCGCCCATCGCAAGGAATGGCGCGTTTCGGAAACCATCCTGTTGATGGTTGGTCTGGTCGGTGGTTGGCCAGGCGCCATCATCGGGCAGGAAGTGTTCCGGCACAAAACTCAGAAGGTCGCCTTCAGGACGCTGTTCTGGATGAGCGTGGCCATCAACATGGCCGCCTTCATTCAGATCACCGCTTTTTCCTCGCGTTGAAGCCGGCCAGCGCGGCGGCTTTCGCAAACACGGTCGGCAGGCCGGACAGTTCCGATGCCTCCGCCCAGAATCCTTCCGGCAAGTCTTCCCTGCTAGTCGCGGCACCCAGCACATCGAGCTTCAGGCTGAAATGAGTGAAAACATGGCGTACTTCGCCTAGCGCCTGCCAATCCGCTTCAAACGGTGGCTCCGCTGAGACCCTGGCCTGCGTCCAGTCTGACGTCGGCAATGCAATCATACCGCCAAGCAAGCCTGACGGCGCCCGGCGCACCAGCCAGACCTTGCCGGCCCGATGCAGCACGTAGGCTTGGCCGTGGCGGACCGGCCGGGCCGTCTTCTCCGGTTTGATGGGATAGCGCTCGGGATCACCTTGGGCCCGCGCGGCGCAATAAGCCGTCAACGGACAGATGCCGCACGCTGGCTTCTTCGGTGTACAAATCGTTGCGCCAAGATCCATCAGCGCCTCAGCAAAGTCTCCAGGCCGGTCTGCCGGAACCATCTCCCGGGCGATCTGTCCAATCCGCTTCTTCTCAAGGGACCAATCCCCGGTCATTGCCAAAAGTCGCGCGAAAACGCGTTCGGCATTGCCGTCCACGGCCGCTTTGCGTTCGCCGAAAGCCAGAGAGGCGATGGCACCCGCCGTGTATGGCCCCACGCCCGGCAAGGTCAGTAGCCCTGCCTCTGTTTCCGGAAATCCGCCGCGCGCGGCCACTTCCCGCGCACATTTGAGAAGGTTTCTCGCCCGCGCGTAGTAGCCGAGCCCAGCCCAAGCTTGCATCACGTCCTCGTCACGTGCGGCGGCCAGCGCTTCGATAGTCGGCCAACGCCCGGTAAAGGCTGCGAAGTATGGCGCCGCGTGGGGCACGGTCGTTTGCTGCAGCATGATTTCGGACAGCCAAACCCGGTATGGATCGCGCCGCACACCCCGGGCCGTGCGCCAGGGCAAGCTGCGGGCGTTCCGGTCAAACCAACGGATCAAGTCAGCTGGAAGGCCGCTGAGCGCCTCATTACTTTTGCCGCGCATGCCTTCCCCTCGCCTCACTGGCCGTGCAATTTTGTGCGTATGGTTACCAGATCAACCCTCGATCCGCTGGAGGAAGCCCGGGCGCTGGTCAAGCTGCGCTACACCCGGGCCCGCGCCTTGAAACCGCCGATGAAGGCCGTGGGCATCTCGGCCGACCGTATCCAGCGCAAATCCGGCGCAGGGAAACTGCCTCCATTGAAGCTGCTCCAGGCCCGCTGGAAGGAGATCGCTGGCGAGCAGATCTACCGGTTCTCGCACCCGGAAAAGATCAGCGCCACCAAAGACGGACGCATCCTCACCTTGCGTGTCGTTCCTCAAGCCGCACCGCTCGTGCAGCACCAGTCCGAAACCATCCGCCAAAGGGTTTCGGTCGCAGCGGGCGGAGACATCACGGCTATCCGCATCGTCCAAGGCCCCATCTCGCGGGGCGCCGAGACTGTCACCTACCGCCCTCGCGCCCGTCCGCTGACCCCGGAAGAGGCTGAGATCGTGGAAACCGGCGCCCGCCGGATCGACAATCCGCGCCTGCGCGCCGCAATTGTTGCTTTGGGCAAGGCTGTGCTATCGGCGGACCCGTAAATCACATCGCCGGTTTTCTTAACCATTTGGCAACCGGTGCGACTCATTCCTTAACGCGAGGCTCATGACCATGGCATCCCTTACCCGTCGACTGGCACTCTTGGTGCTTCCTGCGCTTGCCCTCGTTGCGTGCGGCGAAGCGGATGGCGGCAGCGCTACATCGGCGCCCGCCGGTGCCGCTGTTTCAGGCGAACTCGGTCATGTCAAAGGTGACCCGAACGCGCCGATCACGCTGATCGAGTATGCCTCGCCCACCTGCGGCGCCTGCAAATACTGGCACGACACGGTCCAGCCGGTGCTACAGGAAAAGTATATCGACACAGGCAAGGTGAAACTGGTTTATCGCGAGTTCCCGCTCAACCAGATCGATATCGCGGCCTACTCCATGGCCCGCTGCGCCGGCCCGGAAAACTACTTCAACATCATCGACGACCTGTTCGAGAACCAGCAGGGCTTGATCCAGGCAGCGCAGAACAGTGTGGCGAAGACAGCCCTCCTCACGATCGGCCAGAAATACGGCATAAAGGATGCTGAAGCTCTTGAAGCTTGCCTGACCGACAAGGACATCCGCAACGCGCTCGCCGACGTCTACGCGTCTGCCGAGGAGTTCGGCGTGGATGGCACGCCGACCTTCGTTCTGGATGGCAAGGTGCGCAACTTCGAAGGCGACTATCAGACGGCCGAGGGCTTCTCGAAGCAGATCGACGCCATCCTCGCCGAAAAAGGCATCCAGTAGGGATGAGGCGCCGGCATGCAGATCACTGAACTCCGCATTGCCGGCTTCAAGTCGTTCGTAGACCCGCAAACGGTACCCATCGAGCCGGGCCTTACCGGTATCGTGGGGCCCAACGGCTGCGGCAAGTCCAACCTGCTCGAAGCGCTACGTTGGGCGATGGGCGCGAACTCTGCCAAGGCCATGCGCGGCGGCGAGATGGATGACCTGATCTTCAACGGCGCCGAGGGCCGGCCGGCACGCGAGACGGCGGAAGTCATCCTCGTTCTCGACAACTCGAAGCGCACAGCGCCGCCGGAATTCAACGGCGCCGATTCGCTCGAAATCGAACGCAAGCTGCGCCGCGGCGCCGGGTCCAGCTACCGGATCAATGGTCGCACCGTTCGCGGCAAGGATATCCAGCTCCTTTTCGCTGACGCCTCGACCGGTGCCAACTCCCCCGCCCTCGTCCGGCAGGGCCAGATTTCCGAGCTGATCGGCTCGAAGCCGCAAAACCGCCGGCGCATTCTTGAGGAGGCCGCCGGTATCGCAGGTCTCAACAGCCGCCGCCACGAAGCCGAACTGAAGCTCGACGGCGCTGAAGCAAACCTCCAGCGGCTTTCCGAAGTGTCCGCCGAAGTCGAGCGACAGCTGGCCAGCCTCAAGCGCCAAGCTTCCAAGGCGCGCCGCTACCGCAAGCTGTCTGAAGAGATCCAGGCGCTCGACGCCCTCGTCGCCCACTTGCGCTGGGCCGAGGCCCGGCAGGCGATGGACGTCGCCCGGACGCAGCTGGAAGTCCTGAAGCGCCAGGTCGAAGACCTGTCCCGCGAGGATGCCCTGCGCGAGAAGGAACGTATCGAAGCCGGCGAAGGCGTTGCGCCCTTGCGCGAGGCCGAGATGGGCACCGCCGCCCGCCTCGGACAGGCCCGCATCGCGCTGGCGAAACTCGAAACCGAGCGCCGCATCGCAGCCGACACACAAGCCCGCCTCGAAGCCGAGGCCGAGCGTCTCACTGGCGATTTCGCGCGCGAAACCGCGTCCCGGGATGAAGCAGCAGCTGCTTTGGCGCAAGCTCGAGAAGAGCTCGCCGGCTTGCCGCTCGAAGATGCCGACCTCGCTGCCCGGCTTGAACAGCAAGCCCGCGGCGCCCTCGATGCGGCGCGTGCACGTCTTGCCGATACCGAGCGCGCCGCAGACCAGTCGCAACAACAGCTCTCAGAGTTGCGTGCCCGCCGCCGCGCAGCCGAGGAGAACGCCGCAGCCCAGGCCCGCCGCAAGGAACAGCTGACCGCCGAGATCGCGCGCCTACGCGGCGAGATGACCGGCCTCGAAGATTCGGGCATTGCCCTGCTCCGCCTGCGTCAGGCGAAAAATGCCGAGGCCGAAGCTGAAGTTGTTCTCGACGGCGCCGAGCGCGCAGTGGAAGCCGCCGAGGCTGACCTCGCCCGCGCCCGCGTTGAAGAAGGCGAAGCGCAACCGCCGTTCGAAGCCGCAAGCCACGCCGTCCGCGCGCTTGAAGCCGAAATCGCCGGACTGTCGCGCCTCCTGCGCAAGGCCGACCCATCTGCCGCGCCTCCCGTTCTCGAACGCATCAAGACCCGCGACGGATATGAAAAGGCAGTCGCCGCAGCCCTCGGCGACGATATCGAAGCCTCGACCGACCGGGCCGCCGCGCTTTTCTGGCACGGCGCCAAGGCCAACGCCCAAGGCCTTCCTGAAGGCGCTGAGCCGCTCACGAACTACGTTGACGCTCCGGGCGAACTCGGCGCGCGCCTCGCCCAGTGCGGCCTCGTCTCTCCCGCTGACGGCGCCCGCCTCATGGACGGCCTCAAGCCAGGCCAGCGCCTCGTGTCCCGCGACGGTCACCTGTGGCGCTGGGACGGGTTCATCCGCACACCGGGCGCACCCGTGAGTGCCGCCGCACGGCTGGAACAAAAGGCCCGCATCGAAGCGGCGCAGGCCGAACTGGTCACGCGCCAGTCGGAGCTGGACGACCTCGCCGCACGTCTCGATGCTGCCCGCAAGGCGCGCCAGACCGCAGAAGACAACCTTCGCCATGTCCGCCAGTTCGTCGTGCCCGCCCAACGCGCCGTAACGGACGCGCGCGCCGCCGCGATTGAAGCGACGCAGGCGAATGAACGCACCGTGCTGAAGCGCGAAGCCGGCACCGAGGCTCTGTCCCGCGCCGAGAACGATCTTGTTTCCATCTCCGAGCTGCTGGCCCTCGCGGTTCCCGGCGCCGGCGCTCAAGAGGAAGCGACGCTTGAAGCTGCTCTCAACGCAGCTCGCGAAACACTCTCCGCGGCTCGCGCCGCCGAAACCGAAGCTCGCGGCCAGCTGGCAGACCTTCTGCGGGGCCGCGAACAAGCCGCCGCCCGCCGCGCCGCGCTCGCCCGTGATGTCGACGCCTGGACGACGCGCCTTGCTTCTGCCGAGGAACGCCTCGCGCAGGTCACCGAGCGCCGCGCCGATGTTGCCGCCTCCGTGCACGCTTCTCGCGAGCGCCCGGAAGCCCTGCGCGCCGAAATTGAGGGTCTCGCAAGCGAAGCCGAACAGCTGGAAATCGAACGCCGGGCAGCAGCCGATGCGCTCGCCCGCAAGGAAGCCGCCATCGGCGAGGCTGACAGCGCCGCCCGCCGTGCCGCAACCGCGGCGGCTGAGGCACGTGAGCAGCTGGCCGCGTGGAAGGTCAAACTCGAGAACGCCGAATATAAGCTGGGCGAGAGCGTCGAACACGCCCGCAACGCGTTTCAGCGCACACCTGAAGGCCTGCTCGCCTTGGCCGAAGCCGGGTTGGATGAGGAAACCCTTGGCGCCTTCACGCCGCGTGAAGCCGAAACACGCCTCGACAGCCTGCGACGTGAGCGTGACCAGCTCGGCGGCGTGAACATGAATGCTGAAGAAGAGGCCGAGGAACTCGAAACCCGCCTCGGAACCCAGATCGCTGAGCGTGATGATCTGATCGCTGCCATCGCCAAGCTGCGCGAAGGCGTTGAAGCCTTGAACGTCGAGGGCCGCCAGCGGCTTGTGGAGGCATTCGACGCGGTGAACACCCACTTCAAGGCCCTGTTCATTGCCCTGTTCGGCGGCGGGCAAGCCGAGCTACGGCTGGTGGATGCCGACGACCCGCTGAACGCCGGCCTCGAGATCTTTGCCCAACCGCCCGGCAAGAAGCTCGGTACGCTCAACCTCATGTCCGGTGGCGAGCAGGCCCTGACCGCTTCTGCCCTGATCTTCGCCGTTTTCCTCTCCCGCCCCGCGCCGATCTGCGTGCTCGACGAGGTGGACGCGCCGCTGGACGACGCCAACGTCGATCGCTTCTGCAACATGCTGAACGAAATGCGTCAGCGCACCGACACCCGATTCGTTGTGATTACACACAACCCGGTGACGATGAGCCGTATGGACAGGCTTTTCGGGGTCACCATGCGCGAAAAGGGTGTGTCAAAACTGGTTTCGGTCGACCTTGCGGCCGCCGAACGGCTTGTTGCGGCGGAGTAGCGCATATCGCGCACCGCTTTATACTTTAAAAACAAGGTCGTATGTTTTTCGGAACCGAGTTGACTTGGACGATGGAGGTCAATATGCCCCGTCCTCAAGAGACATAGCCTTTGTTGAAGCGAATTCGCGTGAACGGAGCGCCCAGCCAATGTCTAGCGAACCGCCTGACGATCTGAGCGACCGAATCGCGAAAGCACTGGCCGAACGGGAAGCGAAAGCTGCCCTCAAACGGCGCCGCGACGCAGCAGACGAAGGCACTGTTTCGGCCGGCGCATATGCGCTGCGCTTCGGAATTGAAATTGTTGCGAGCGTGTTCGTCGGCGGCTTCCTTGGCTACTGGATCGACCACTTTCTCGGCACCCAACCTTGGGGGCTGCTCGTGATGATCGGTTTCGGATTCGCAGCCGCAATCCGGTCGACAATGAGAGCCTATCGCGAGCTGAACGCGCGGGCCGCAAGGACTTTATCGGGCCCAGCCCAAGACGATGGAACTGACAATAAATGATGCTTGCAGCCGAAAAAGCACTCGATCCCATCAAGCAGTTTCAGGTCCAGAAATGGATTGATCTGAAGCTGGGCAGCATCGATATCTCGTTCACGAACGCCTCCGGCTTCATGCTGCTGGGCGTCGTTTTGGTGATCGCCTTCTTCGGCACGGCTGCGCGGCGCGCTGAACTGGTACCCTCCAGGCTCCAGTCGGTCGCGGAAATGGGCTTCGGCTTCATCGCAGACATGGTGCGCAGCTCGGCAGGCGAAGAAGGTCTGAAGTTCTTCCCATTCGTCTTTACCCTGTTTTTCTTCATTCTTTTCGCCAACCTGATCGGAATGGTGCCGTACGCTTTCACCACCACAAGCCATATCGTGGTGACCGGCGCGCTGGCTGCCACGGTCATTCTGATGGTTGTGGCCGTCGGCCTGATCAAGAATGGCCTCGGCTTCTTCAAGCTCTTCGCGCCGTCCGGCGCCCCCTGGTACATCTACATCATCCTGACCCCGATCGAGGTTATCTCCTTCCTCGCGCGCCCCCTGACGCTCGCGCTTCGCCTGTTCGCAAACATGCTGGCCGGTCACATCATGCTGAAGCTGTTTGCAGGCTTTGCCGTGGCCCTGGTCGGCGCTGGCACAGTGTATCTTCCGATCGCCCTCCTGGCTTTCGGAATGGGCGTGGCGCTCAACGCGCTGGAGTTCCTCGTCGCAGGCCTTCAGGCCTACGTTTTCGCTATCCTGACCTGCGTGTATCTCAACGATGCGCTGCACGCCGATCACCACTGACCCGAGGATCAGGACTGCGTCACGATAACCCGCATCAAACAACTTGACGTCGCCTGGTGAACAGGCTTCACGGACCCCACGACACCCCAAAACACATTCTCTTGAAGGAGACCTCTGATGGAAGGCAACATCACCGAAGGCCTTAAGTATGTTGGCGCTGGCCTGGCCACGCTCGGCATGATCGGTTCCGCGCTCGGCGTGGGCAACATCTTCGCCAGCTTCCTTGACGCTGCGATGCGCAACCCGTCGGCCGCTCCGCAGCAAACCGGCAACCTGTTCATCGGTATGGCCCTCGCAGAAGCGCTCGGGATCTTCTCGGTTCTGATCGCGATCCTCATTCTGTTCGTCGCTTAATCGAACGCGGCGAAAGCAGATTTGCGGACCGGAGACCTGTCATGATCCTCCCTTTGTTGGCTGAAACAACCGGCCAAACAGACGCCAAAGCTGCTTTCCCGCCTTTCGAGACGTGGCACATGGCGGGTCAGCTTTTCTGGCTCGCCGTGTTCTTTGTTATGCTTTACGTGGCTCTGTCGCGGTTCATCCTGCCGAAAATTTCGGACACGATTGAAAAGCGCGCCAACCGCATCGCCTCGGGTCTTGACGAGGCAGCCCGCCTCAACAACCAGGCCATCGAAGCGCAGAAAAGCCTCGACCTCAAACTCGCCCAGGCCCGCGCCAAGGCGAGGGAGACCGCGGACAAGGCCCGCGCCAAGTCGGCCGCTGAACTGGCTTCTGAAACCGCTCGTGTCGACGCCGAGCTTTCAAAAAAGCTGAACGCAGAGGACGCGCGCATCGAGCGCCTCCGCAACGATGCGATGTCGAAAGTGGAAGGCATCGCCACCGATACTGCCGAGTTCATTCTTGGCCGTTTCGGTGTGAAGGCCCAGAAGGCCGAACTTCGCAAAGCCGTTACTTCAGCGCTGGAATAGATTGATGAAGCCCGTCTTCTCCCTTCTCCTGATGGCGACTTTTGCCCCGGTGGCACTGGCGGCTGAAAACTCCGGCGGCTTCGTCGGCGGCCTGATGTATTCGCTCAATGACCCGGTCACCCACACCGCCTTCCTTGCGATGGTTGTGTTCCTGCTGATCGCGGGGCGGATGGGCGCTTTCAAAGCCATTCTCGGCGGTCTTGATTCGCGCACGGCGATGATCCGCAAGGAACTTGAGGAAGCCGCCAGCCTGCGCGAGCAAGCAGCCGAAGCCCTCGCCCTCGCCGAACGCCGCCAGCAGGACGCTGACAAGGAGGCCGAAGCGATCGTCGAGCAGGCCAAGCTTGAAGCGAAAGCGATGCTTGAAGAAGCCAAACGCGAACTCGCGGAAAAAATTGCACGCCGCGAAGCACAGGCCGCTGCCCGAATCGCCCGCGCAGAGGCGGAAGCGACCAACGAAGTGCGCCGGGCCGCGGCCGATGCAGCGACCGAAGCGGCCCGCCGCGTGATGGCCGAGCAGACAAGCGTTGACCAATTCGAGATCGCAGCCCGCGAAATCGAGAAGGCGCTCAGCTAGTACTCTCCTCCGTATACATACAAAAAAGCCGCCGGTCGCTCCGGCGGCTTTTTTCTTTGCGCCTAACTTAAGATCAGCCCGGCTGCTCAGCCGTGTCGTCGATGATCATCGGCTGCGTATCGTCAATGATCGGGCCGGGCTCCAGCACGCGCAGCAGCGAGCGCGGAACCGTGCCGGCCGGACAGGCCTCCAGTTCGAAGCTGGCATTGGCAATCGCCGGCAAGGAAGCAACTTTCAGCGGCGATGCGGGTTGTGAGCGGAATACCCAGGCCAGGATCAGCATCGCCGCAATCGCGATACCGACCGCCGCCAACGTGCTCCAGCCGAGCGCTTCGTCGGCGAGGTTGGCCGAAGTGATGGCGCCATCCGAGGCGAGCGGCGTTGCGCCATTGGGCCGGACCGGACCGCCCATTGCGGGCGGCGCCGGTGGGCTGACGCGCATTGCAGCCGCCGCGAGCGCCGCCGCACCGATGGCCTCGCGGGCTGGAGCGGGCTTCACGCCGAGATCCTTTTCGCGCTTCTTGCGCGCATCGAGTGCCAGCGGATCGTTGGGATGAGCAGCCAGCCAGTCCAGGCGCTTGTCTTCGTCCTGCGCGCCATAGCCTGACCAGGCACGCAGGTCGCTACGGCCCTGACGCTTGCCGAGCTCGTCGATCAGATCAAGGAACCCGGCCGGCGTCTTGCGGGAAGTGAACCCGTCCAGCGAAAAGCGCTTGTGCGTCCGGAACGGTTCATAAGGGATCGTCTTGTCGAGGCCGGCTTCGATAAGAGCCCCGGAACGCGATTGGCCGACCGATGCCGCCGCGCGCACCCAGTCGCTTTTCACGGCATTCGCCGACCAGAGGACCAGCATGCTCTGCGAGTTCATCGCATCGCGCGCATCCTTGGCGTCAAAGGTCTCGTCTTCCTGCTTCTGGTCCAGCCAGACGCGGAATTTCAGGGCGCGGAGGCGCCGCGCGATCAGTTTGGCAGTGTCCCGGTCCTCGAGCGCGGAAACGAGGAAAATGTCATAACTCATGGGGGCATGTACCCTTCTGATACGGTTAACCACGGGAGAATACCCCCGCGGGACGGCCAGACCAGCCATTTAAGCTGCGAAGCGATTTTTGTGCCTGTTTTCGGTCTGCAAAAGCGGCTAAGGCGCCGGTTCAGCTAATCCGGAGAGCAATTCGCCATGGGCTTCAAGTGTGGAATCGTGGGTCTGCCGAATGTCGGCAAGTCGACCCTCTTCAACGCCTTAACCCAGACCGCCGCGGCACAGGCGGCGAACTATCCGTTCTGCACAATCGAGCCGAATGTCGGCGAAGTCGCTGTGCCCGAGCCGCGCCTCGATGCTCTGGCCAAAGTCGCCGGTTCGAAAGAGATCGTGCCGGCCCGGATGAACTTCGTGGACATCGCCGGCCTCGTGGAAGGCGCGAGCCAAGGTGAGGGCCTCGGCAACAAGTTCCTGGCCAACATCCGCGAAACCGACGCGATCATCTACGTGCTGCGCTGCTTCGACAATGACGACATCACCCATGTACGCGGCAAGGTCGATCCAGTGGCAGACTTCGAAGTCGTCGAGACCGAGCTGATGCTTGCGGATCTCGACAGCCTCGAGAAGCGCAAGGCTGGCGTGGTGAAGAAGGCAAATTCCGGTGACAAGGAAGCCAAGGCTCAAGTCGCGCTTATTGATCTCGCGCTGGCGGAATTGACCGAAGGCCGCCCTGCCCGCAAAGCCAAGGTGCCCGCCGACGACATCAAGGCGTGGCAGATGCTGCAGCTGTTGACGTCAAAGCCTGTGCTGTTTGTTGCGAACGTCGATGAAGCCAGCTCGGCAACTGGAAATGCCTATTCGAAACTGGTCGAAGCCCGCGCGAAGATCGAAGGCGCCGGCTGCGTGGTCTTTTCGGCCCAGATCGAATCCGAACTTGCCTTGCTCGATGGCGCAGACCGCGCCGAATACCTCGCCTCGCTCGGCCTCACCGAGCCGGGCCTGACGCGCCTCATTCAGGCTGGATATCAATTGCTCGGCCTGCAAACCTATTTCACCGCGGGCCCGAAAGAAGCCCGCGCCTGGACCATCCGCAAAGGCTGGACCGCGCCCAAGGCAGCCGGCGTCATCCACGGCGATTTCGAGAAGGGTTTCATCCGCGCCGAGACGATCGCGTTCGAAGACTACATCGCTTTCGGCGGCGAAGTCGGCGCCAAGGACAACGGCAAGATGCGCTCGGAAGGAAAGGAATACGTCGTCCAGGACGGCGACGTGATGCTCTTCCGCTTCAACGTCTGACGATCCGCCTTATGAAACGCCCTGGAAGCCGGGCGTGTCCTCGACGGGCTTGCGGTTGATGTCCGTACCCATGACAAGCACGATCGCGGCGGCCACGAAGATCGACGAATAAGTCCCGATGAAGATGCCCCAGATCATCGCGATGCTCATGCCCTGAAGCACAGGGCCGCCGAAGATCACGATCGCAAGGATGGCAATCATCGTCGTGCCAGCGGTCAGGAATGTGCGCGACAGCGTCTCATTGGTGGCGATATCGATCACCTCCGTTGACGGCATCTGCTTGTACTTGCGGCGCACTTCGCGCACGCGGTCGAACACCACCACGCTATCATTTACCGAGTAGCCGATGATTGTGAGCAGTGCGGCGACTGTCGTCAGGTCGAATTCGATCTGCAACAGGGCGAAGAGGCCAACGGTGCCGATCGCGTCATGCAGCAGCGAAACAATGCCGCCGACCGCATAAGACCACGAATACCGGAACGCGATGTAGAGCAGCATCATCACGATGGCGATGCCGAGCGCGATCATGCCCTCGGTGAAGAGTTCCTGCGAAACCTTTGCGCCGACGGAGTCGTTGCGCAGGATGTCCTCGTCCGCGAGATTGAACGCCTTCTTGAGCTCTGCGACCACGTAGCTGTTGGAGACGGAGGCAGCCGTCTCGGCCTTCTCGTCCTCCGGCAAAGCCTGGAATTCAGGACCGAGCAACGACTCGTCGATTTCTCCGAAACGCACAACGATCCGGCGCTGCCCTTCCCCATCCGTGGAGGAGTTGACGGTGAGCCCGGGCACAACTGCGCGCACTGCGGGCACAGTCACTGTTTCGGTTTCGGCCATCTCGACCACCGAGCCGCCGGCGAAATCGACGCCGAGGTTCAGCCCCCGCGTCATGACGAAGTAGACCGACGCCAGCACCATCAATGCCGAGAAGACTACGCCGGCATAGCGATACTTCATGAACGGGATGTTCGTCTTCGCGGGCCAGTATCTGATAAGCATGAACTCTCGTCCCTGAAGGGCTATATGGCGAGGCGTTTGGTCTTGGCGATCTTCATCCAGAACACAGTGAGCATCCGGGTAAAGACAAAAGCTGTGAAGACCGATGTGATGATGCCAAAGGCCAGCGTCACAGCGAAGCCCTTCACCGGGCCGGAGCCGATGGCGTAAAGGATGCCCGCAGCAAACAGCGTCGTGATGTTGGCATCGAGGATGGTCACAAGCGCGCGCTCATAGCCCGCCTGCACCGCCGTCCAGGCGGATCGCCCCGCCCGCTGCTCTTCCCGGATCCGCTCGAACACGAGCACGTTGGCATCGACTGCCATACCAATGGTCAGAATGATTCCCGCGATGCCAGGAAGCGTAAGCGTGGCGTTGACCATCGTCAGCGCCGCGAAGATCAGCACGATGTTGGCCGCCAGCGAGAAGACAGCGAACAGACCCTGCAAGCCGTAGGCGAGCACCATGAATGTTCCTACGAGAGCCAAGCCGACGACGGCAGCCTTGTAGCCGGACTCGATGGAGTCTTCGCCGAGTGTGGACGACACGACCCGTTGGTCGATGAACTGCACCTTTGCCGGCATTTCGCCCGCGGAGATGATGGCGGCCAGATCCTGGGCTTCCTCGATCGTGAAGTTGCCCGTAATCTCGACGTTACCGCCCGCAATCGGACCATTGATGTTCGGCGCCGACATGATCACATCGTCGAGCACAATCGCGAAAGGCTTGTTCACGTTGGCGCTCGTCGTCTCGAAGAACTTGCGTGCGCCGTTGGGGTTCAGGCGGAAGGTGATGTTCGGCCGGTTGCCTTCATCGTTGCTCTGAGTAGCGCTTGCGATATCGGCACCGACAATTTCCGGAATGCTGCGGACAAGCATCGGCCCGGTCTGCGGGCCGTTCAGCAGCCGGAAGCCGGGCTTGACCACGCCGGCCTGCGCCGCGGCAATCGAAGCCGCACTGTCATCAACCAGGTTGAACGTCATCCGGCCGTCGCGGTTCAACAGGTCCTTGAGACGCTGCGGATCCGGCTCGCCCGGCGCTTCGAGGATCAGGCGGTTGGCGCCCGACGGTGTGAGTGCGATCTCGGCGACCCCATCCGGGTCCACCCGGCGGCGTACGATCGTTTCGGTTTTCGACATTGCGTCGGCCACCATCAGGCTTTCCGAATTCTGCGGCACCGTGATGGTGATCGTATCCGGCGCCGTGCGGGCGACATCATAGGTCTTGCCGCCGGCGAGACCGCCTTCGAGCGGGCCATTGACTTTCTCGATCCGCGCGATGGCTTCGTCTACCGGGAAATTGCCAGCCGCATCCGGGCGCGTCAGCTTGATCGTCATTGTCCGGCCGTTGACTTCGGCGAGGTGGGCAATCAGGTCGTCTGACTCTGTCCGCGACAGCGCCGAGCGCACATCACGCGCAAACACTTCCAGCCGCGATGCAATCACCTCTGCCGGGCGGATCTCCATTTCAAGATAAACGCCACCCTGAAGGTCAAGGCCGAGATTGACCGACTTCTTCGGCATCCAGTCCGGCGCTGCCGACATGTTCACGACATTCGGGAGGGACATGATCACGCCCCAGGCGAGCACGCCCAGAACGAGAAGCACTTTCCACGGCGGAAACTGAAGCATGAATTTTTCCCCGAAAGGCCGCTGCGCGGCCAGATCGCCTTAGTCGTTCGCCGGAACCGGCTCGGCCTTGTTGCGCACTTCGATGACCATCGCCTTGATGATGCGCACGCGGACATTCTCGGCCAGATCCACCGAAAGTTCGGCGTCATTCACTTTGTTGACCTTGCCGATCAGGCCACCGGACGTCACCACCGTGTCGCCGCGCTTGATGTTGTTGACCATTTCGGTGTGCTTCTTTGCGCGCTGCTGCTGCGGGCGGATCAGCAGGAAGTAGAAGATCAGGATCAGCGGCAGGAAGAACAGCAGCTGCGAAATCAGGCTGGGGCCGGCCGGAACCGGGGCAGCGGCAAAAGCCGGGGCGGCGGACAGCGCAAGGGCCAAGCCTGAAAATACCAGTTTGTCCCGCATTCCTGTTTCTCCTCGAATCCTGCTGCTGGTGTGAAGTTGTCAGCCGTATAGCGGGGGGGGCCGGGCTTGGCAAACCCGCCCTGCAGGCCTCAAAGCACTGCGGCGAGGCCTTCGGTGAGCGCCGGAACCTGCTGGAAGAACGGGGTCCGCGTGGCTTCGCCTTCGGCCGTCAGCGACAGGACCGCCCGCCCCGCCCCGCCAGCCACGACTGCGGCCAACCGCCCGCCCGGCGCCAGTTGCGCCAGCACCGCCTCGGGGACCTCGGAAACCGTGCCCGCCAGCAGGATCCGGTCGAACAGGCGCGGCTCCGGCCAGCCCATCAGGCCGTCTTCCTGCCGGACGGTCACATTCCCGATGCCAAGACGCACCAGCCGGGCCGCGCCCTCGCGTACCAAGCGCCCATAACGGTCCAGCGCGCAAACCTCGGCACTCAGGCTCGCCAGCAGCGCCGCCGAGTACCCCGATCCAAACCCCACCAGCAATACCCGCGCCGAGCCATCCTCCGGCAGCGCCAGCGCCTGCAACAGATGCCCCGTCGCCGCTGGGCGCAGGATCACCTGCCCGCACGGGATCGGCAGCATCGCATCCTCGAAGGCCAGCGGCGCCAACTCCGGATCGTCCACGAACGCCGCTCGGTCGATGGTCTCCATCGCCGTCAGCACGCGCGGATCGGTCACGCCCTCCTGGCGGAGGTGCAGCAGCAGCCGCGCAGCGCGGAAGGGATCAGCAATCAGTCCTGCCATGTCCCGCGCAGGGTTTGCAGGAAAGCCTCGTGCGTCAAGTCCACATGCAGCGGCGAGACCGAGACATAACCCTCATAGATCGCCCGCAGGTCCGTGCCTTCGTCGGGGCGCGAGAGTTTTCCGCGGTAGCCGATCCAATAATAGTCATTGCCGCGCAGATCTTCGCGCCGGTCGGTATGGATGATCGTCTCGTCCCGGAAGCCCTGCCGCGTGATCTGGATGCCGCGCACGTCACTGGGCTCAACATCCGGGAAATTGACGTTGATCACCACATCCTTCGGCCAGCCCATCTTCAGCAGCGGCGCCAGCGTGCGCGCGCCCCACGCCTTGGCCGTCTCCCAGGGCAGCGAGCCCCGGTCGCGGAAATTCTGCGCCTGGCTCAGCGCAATCGAGGGCACGCCCATCTGCATCCCGAACATCGCCGCCGCCACCGTGCCGGAAAAGCTTGTATCCTCGGCAATGTTCTGGCCGCGGTTGACACCCGACAGCACCAGATCCGGCGGCTCCGGCATGAGGTCCTTGTAGGCCAGCAACACGGCGTCCGACGGCGTGCCGGCAATCGCCCAGGCCTTCGCCCCCACCTTACGCACACGCACCGGCTGCGTCAGCGAAATCGCCCGCCCTTTGCCGGACTGCTCCTCCTCAGGCGCCGCAATCCAGATGTCATCGGACAACTGCCGCGCAATCTCCTCCAGCACCGCCAGCCCGGGCGCGTTGATGCCGTCATCATTGGTGAGGAGAATTCTCATGCACGTCCCTTTCGGCGCCTTCAGAACCCCTCTCCCATGGGGAGAGGGGCAGGGGTGAGGGGCTTGAGGCCAGATACGGCGGCTAGCTCCTCATCCCCAGCCCTTCTCCCCAAGGGAGAAGGGAGTAAGCTCACTTTATAACCTCAACCCCGCCCATATACGGCACCAATGCCGCCGGCACGGTGATCGAACCATCCGCGTTCTGATAATTCTCGAGCACCGCCACGAGCGTGCGGCCCACGGCAAGGCCGGAGCCATTCAGCGTATGCACGAATTCCGGCTTGGACTTCGCGTCCACGCGGTAACGCGCATCCATGCGGCGGGCCTGGAAGTCGCCGCAGTAAGAGCAGGACGAGATTTCGCGGTAGGTGTTCTGCGAAGGCAGCCAGACTTCAAGGTCGAATGTCTTGCGCGCCCCTGCACCCATGTCGCCGGTGCACAGCAGCATGCGGCGGAAGGGCAGTTCCAGCCGCTTCAGGACTTCCTCGGCACACGCCGTCATCCGGTCGAGTTCCTTCAGGCCCTCTTCCTCGTTCGCGACGATGGAGACGAGCTCGACCTTGTAGAACTGGTGCTGTCGGATCATGCCCTTCGTATCGCGCCCGGCGCTGCCCGCCTCCGAGCGGAAGCACGGCGTGTGCGCGGTGAACCGCAGCGGCAACTGCGCCGCGTCGAGGATCTGTTCACGGACGAGATTGGTTAGGGAAACCTCGGCTGTAGGCGTCAGATACATTTGAGCATCCAAAGCATCACGCAGAGCTTTGAGTTCTACGATCTTTGGAGACGCGAATCGTTCAATCGACTGGATGAACTTCTCGTCTGAGGAATAATCGACCTCTGGAACTGACTTGTACCGTTCCGCTTGATTGGGATCATTTTTGATCAAGCTCACAATGCTACCTTCTTCGCCGCGAGCAAATCGCAAGCTCACAGCCATTTGAGCAAGAAGTTGCAGAACTTTTTGCTGATGAGCGATGTTTTCCTTGATCTCTCGAGGTATCGGCAACTTTGTTTGGAATAGATCTTCTTCAAATTTTGGCAACTGACCAGTGCCGATTAGCGCGTTCTCGCGAACGAGAATGGGAACACTCGTCTCCTGATACCCATGCTCCGTAGTCTGAATATCCAGCATGAAGTTCGCGAGCGCGCGCTCCATTCGCGCCAGCTGCCCGCGCAGCGCCACGAACCGCGCACCGCTCATCTTCGCAGCGGCTTCGAAATCCATCATCGAGAAGCCGCTCGGCACTTTCAGCGCCTCGCCGAGGTCCGCATGGTCCTTCGGATTGTTGATCAGCTTCGGCGTGCCCCACTTGTGCTGCTCAACGTTGCCATGTTCGTCCGCGCCCTCCGGCACTTCATCCAGCGGCAGGTTCGGCAGGCCCATCAGCAACTCGTCAAGCGCCGCTCGCTTGGTTTTCTCTTCGGCCTCCGCCGCCTCGATGGCCGTCTTCGCGTCCGCCACCAGCGCCATCAGGCGCGCGGCTTCCGCCTCGTCCTTCTTGGCCTTCGCCTGCCCGATCAGTTTCGAGTTCGCGTTGCGCGCGCTCTCGGCGTCCTGCTTGACGGTCGTCGCTGCGCGCCAGGCTGTATCCAGCTCAAGGATACGCGAGACGGTCTCGTCCCCCAGCCCCGCCTTGCGGCGGTTCCAGGCCTTGCGGAAAACGTCAGGGGTCTCGCGGATCGCGCGGATATCGAACATGGGGATCAGTGCCTTGAAGGGTCAGGTTTCTGGGGACAGGCTCTAATCCGCGCCGCCCCCTCCTGTCCACTCTCAGGCCGGTGAGGTGAAGCCTTGCGTGAGGGCGTCGTCCTCGTCCTGCTCCATCGCCACATGGTGATTGGTGGCCATTTCCTGCCGGATGATCCGGGGTGCGCTGCCGGGCTCCCGATAGACGATTTCGGTGCGGCCCTTGGCGAGGGTTTTCACTTCGATCTCAGGGTGGATACCCGCAATCCGGCGCATCATCGCCGCGAAGTTCTTGTGGCCCAGCCAGGGGCGCAGGCCGTTCTGGTAGGCGGCCGTGAACTCCGGCAGCACGGTCAATGCCCGCACGATCTTGGTCTTGGACAGGAGCTGGTCCGGCATCCGCTCGCCCAGCCCCTTCACGATGTCGGCCGCCCGTTGCAGTTCCGGTTCAATTCCGCTGCTCACCGCCTCGCCCGCGGTCAGCGCCGTGCGCACCCGGCCCATCAGCGCCGACTGTCGCTCGCGCTGCAGCGTCAGCGGCGCAACCGACGGCGGCGGCGAGCGCAGCTGATACCATTTGCGCGGCGCGCGCTGGTAGGTGAACGCATCCTTCAGGGCGGCGATGTGGATCACCGCATCGGCATGCTGGCTGTAAAGCTCGTAGGTCGGGTCGGTTTCCTTGCCCGCTGTCACTACCCGCAGGCCCGGATGCTGCACCCGGTTCACCACCGGCACGAAGTCGGAGTCGGTGGTCAGCACGATCAGCTCATCGAGCTTTTTCGTCTGCAGGGCGAGTTCGATCGCATCCATCGTGATGACGATGTCGGCAGAGCTCTTCCCCGCGCTGATCTTGCGCTTGGCATGGGCGCGGCAGTTGAAGGCCTCGAAGCCCGCCCGTTCGAAGTCCGGCCGGAATTTGTCGAACTGAGTGTTCCAGTAAACGCGCTTGTGCACGAACGTGCGCCGGCGCGCGCCCGGCGCCAGCGCGCCATCTTCCAGCCATAGCAGCCAGTTATCGAGACGGGCCACAACGTCGTCGCTGGTCGCGCCGAAGATGTTGTCGAAATCGACCAGCAAAACGCTTCGTACGCGCGCCACGCGGAAGGCTCCTCGTTTCTCGGGAGTCGGTTGATTGACCGCCGTCCACAATCGTTACCTGCAAGAAAAATGCAACCGGCGCGCTGCAGACCCCGGCAACGCTAACCGCCAGATGCCGCAGCGGAATCAGCCTGTTGGGCCTTCTTTTCAATCAGCCTGACGCAGAAAATCGAAATCTCGTAGAGAAGGTAGACCGGCACAGCGAGCAGGATCTGGGACATCGGGTCTGGCGGCGTGAACACCGCCGCAAAGGCCAGGATGCCGACGATCGCGTACTTGCGCCCCTTGGCCAGCATCGAGGAACTGACAACCCCGATCCGCCCCAGAAGGGTCAGCACCAGCGGCAGCTGGAATGAAATCCCGAAGGCCAGCATCAGCGCCATCACAAGCGACAGGTAATCGGCCACCTTGGGCATCAGCCGGATGGTCGTGCCGGCCGCCTCGACCTGCTCCATCCCCACCGTGAACCGGGCCAGCATCGGCAGCATCAGGAAGTAGACGAACACCGCCCCGAGGGCGAACAGCACCGGCGACATGACCAGATAGGGCCAGAAAGCGCCGCGTTCATGCTTGTAGAGCCCGGGCGCCACGAAGGCATAGAGCTGCCAGGCGATCACAGGGAAAGCCACGAACAGGCCCGCGAATACAGCGAGCTTAAGCTGCGCGAAGAAGAATTCCATCGGCGCCGTGAAGATGAATTCCAGCTGCGAGCCCCGGATGTCCTCGGCGACCGAAGCAAAGGGCCGGATCAGCAGCTCATAAATGTCCGTCGCGAAGAAGAAACAGCCGATTGTCGCGGCCGCCAGCGCCAGAAGGGAAATGATGATGCGCTTGCGCAGCTCAATCAGGTGGTCGAGCAGCGGTGCGCGGCTCGTTTCAACATCATCGGCGATGTCCGGCTGCTCGTCCTTGGGTGGCACGTAGGCCGTCATGCCTTCTCCTCCCCTGTCACAGTCGGCGGTGGCGGCGCAGCAGGATGTTCGCGCATCACGGCGGAGTTGATGTCGGCCTCTGCTGCAGCGAGGTCTTCCTGCGCCTTGGTCATCATGTTGGAGCGTTTCAGCTCCTCGATTTCCTTCTTGAGTTCATCCAGCTCGCTCTGGCGCGCGATGTCCTCGAAAGCTGCCTGGAACTCGCGCGCCATGCGGCGGCCCTTGCCGATAAACTGGCCCATCTTGCGCATCAGCATCGGCAGGTCCTTCGGGCCGATGAAGATCAGCGCCGCGAGGCCAAGCACAAGGATTTCGGAAAACCCGATACCGGGCACCATGGCGATGCGCCCTCCGGTTCAGTAACTTACGGAGAGGACTTCGTTTCGTCCTTCTTCGGGGTGATGTTGACGAGTTCGTCCTTGTCGCCCGGCTTGTCATCGTCCTTCAGGCCTTTACGGAAGGCCCCGATGCCCTTGGCCATGTCACCCATGATGTTCGAGATGCGCCCGCGTCCGCCGAACAGCAGTACGGCGACGATGACGACGAGCAGAATCTGCATCCAACCGGGTGCCATGAACGAACTCCTGATGATTTGCGGCAGTATAGGCCCCCCGTCCTGCTGGAACAATGGGGCGAAGCTGTTATGAGAGGCCATGCGGATCGCCACGTGGAATGTCAATTCGGTCAAAGCCAGGCTGCCGACGGTGCTGGAGGTGCTGAAAAGCATCGAGGCAGATGTCGTCTGCCTGCAGGAACTGAAGTGCGAGACCAGCGCCTTCCCTTATCTCGAGATCGAGGAGCAAGGCTGGAACTGCGCCGTGCATGGCCAGAAAACCTACAACGGCGTGGCCATTCTGTCGAAATTCCCCCTTGAGGACATCTCGAAAGAAATGGGCAGCCTCAAGGATGAGCAGGCCCGCTATATCGAGGCGACCGTCCTCAGCCCCCGCCCGGTGCGCGTCGCCGGCATCTATGTGCCCAACGGCAATCCCGCCCCTGGCGAGAAATATGACTACAAGCTGGAATGGTCAGAAGCGCTGGAAATCCAGGCCGCTGCGATGCTCCGCGCAGAACAGCCTTTCGTGATCTGCGGCGACTATAACTGCATCCCCGGTCCGGACGACTGCTGGGACGACACCGTCTGGAATACCGATGCGCTGGGCCTGCCGGAAACGCGCGCCGCCTTCCGCCGCCTCAAGCATCTGGGCCTCACCGAAGCCTTCGAGGCCTGCGACGGGCGCGCCCACCAATACACTTTCTGGGACTATCAGGCCGGCGCCTTCCAGAAAGACCACGGCATCCGGATCGACCATGTCCTCGCCTGCCCGCGGATGACAGACCGGCTGCAAGGCATCGAAATCTTCCGCAAAGCCCGCGCGCTGGAAAAGCCCTCCGACCACGTACCCGTTATCGCGACTTTCGCGGACTGAGGCGTCAGATAGGGCTCAGCAAGGCGGCAGCCCACTGCGGCCTTTCAATTCGCGGCCACCCGGGTCACAGGTTTGCGCAGTGGAAGTGGTCTGGGATCCATTGAACTCGTCGCGGACATCGTCAGATGCTTCGCTGAGCGCGCCGCCGACGGCCTGCAGGTCTTGTCCTATTCCCGCTACGGTATTGCACGCCGCAAGGGTGGTCAGGGCCAGGGCAATCCCGGCGATCAGTTTGATACGCTTCATGGCGGCAACGCCTTTCGCTGGTGTGGAACTCGAAATACGCTTGCGAAATTAAGGTCCTTTGCCCGGTCCTGCCACCCAAAAACGCTGAACATTGCCCGGAGTTAATCCATGCCGCCGCACATTCTGCCGATAGTTCTCCTGTCAGCGTCCAACCTGTTCATGACACTCGCCTGGTACGGGCATTTGAAGTTCAAGGCGGCGCCGCTTCTGCTGGTCATCCTCGCCAGTTGGGGCATCGCCTTTTTCGAGTATTGCCTCGCCGTGCCCGCCAATCGCTGGGGACACTCGGTCTATTCGGCCGCAGAACTGAAAACGATTCAGGAGGTTATCACCCTGATCGTGTTTGCGGGATTTTCGGTGTGGGTTCTGAAGGAGCCGCTCGGCTGGAACCACGCGATCGGGTTCGGCCTGATTGCGCTCGGCGCCTGGTTCATTTTCCAGGGCAAAAGCTAGAAACGGAAACTGCCGGCGAGGCCTGTTGTAGCCTCGCCGGCGCGCATCCGATTACTCTGTGATTTCTTTTTCAACTTCCTTGGCGACTTCCTCAACGGCTTCACCGCCGGCCTGGACGTCCTTGCCAACGCCTTTGACGGTGTTGCAGGCAGCAATGGTCGGGATCAGCGCTACGGCGAGAAGTGCAGCGGCGAATTTTTTCATGGGATCAATCTCCTGCTTGGTTGATGCGCCGGAGGATGGCCCTGCCCGGGATGCAGAGCAAGCCTTGAAGAATCGAATCAAGAGCCCCCTGTGGCCGAAATGTCTCAGTGCGCCGGGGCGTTCATCGGCAGTTTTCAACCCCGCCGACTCCCTGCTAAGGAGCGCGCCATGAAAACAGCTGTGATCGTCTTTCCGGGCTCGAACTGTGACCGCGATGCGCATGACGCATTGGCCAAGCTGACCGGCAAAGCGCCAACGATGGTCTGGCACAAGGACGGCGTGATCCCCGCGGGAACCGACCTTGTGATGGTCCCCGGCGGCTTCACTTACGGCGACTACCTCCGCTGTGCGGCAATGGCCGCCAACTCTCCCGTCATTTCACAAGTCAGAGACCATGCGGCCCGCGGCGGTTACGTTCTCGGCGCCTGCAACGGCTTCCAGATCCTGACCGAGATGGGGCTGTTGCCCGGAGCGCTGATCCGCAACGCCTCGCTGCACTTCGTCTGCCGGCCGCAAAAGCTCAAAGTCGAAAGTGCAAATACAGCCTTCACCAGCGCCTACTCCCCCGGCAGCGAGATCATGCTCCCGATCGCGCATGCCCAGGGCAATTACTATGCCGATACCCCCACGCTTGACCGGCTCGAGGGCGAGGGCCGCGTCGCCTTCCGCTATGCCGCGGGTGAGAACCCCAACGGAGCTGCGCGGGACATTGCAGGTGTCCTCTCCGAGAACGGCCGCGTCCTCGGCCTGATGCCCCACCCCGAACGGGCGGTTGGTGGCACAGAAAGCGGCACAGATGGCGTACGCCTCTTTGAAAGCCTTATGGCGGCGGCGTGATGGCGAATGCGCGCGCCTTCCATCTGATTTGTATCACGCTCGCGCTTTCAGCTTGCACCAAGGCCACAGTCGAACGTTCGCCAGAGCCGGCTCTGCCCGCCGCTGAAACAACCGGGGCGCCTATACCAGATGAACGTGTCGGCCGTGGCGAGGCTGTTGCGGAACTCGCCTGCGCGAGTTGCCACGCCATCGGCGCAGACGGCGACAGCCCGCATGCGGAGGCACCGCCTTTTCGTCTGCTGTCTCAGTCGGTCGACATCGGCACGCTCAAGCAAGCCTTCGCCGACGGCACCGTCTCGGACCATCCGGACATGCCGAATTGGGATTTCGATCCTCTCGATGTCGATGCGCTCATCGTTTACCTCGAAACGGTGCAGGTGCGCGATCCGGGGTGAGGTCTTTCTGGACGCCTCGAAGCCGTTCAGATACGTGTTGATTCATGACGCAACGCGACCTCATCCAACGCCTGCCCAAGGCAGAACTCCACCTCCATATCGAGGGCAGCTTCGAGCCTGAACTGATGATGCAGCTGGCGGCGCGCAACAAGATTGACCTGCGCTTCAAGACGCTGGACGAGGCCAAGGCCGCCTACAATTTCTCGAACCTGCAGGAGTTCCTCGATCTCTATTACGAGGGCATGCAGGTGCTGCGCACCGAAGAAGACTTCCACGACCTGACCTGGGCCTACCTGCAGCGCGCCGCCGCCGACAATGTGCGCCATGTCGAGATGTTCTTTGACCCGCAGGCCCATACGGCGCGCGGCATGCCGTTTGGCGTGGTCACCGACGGCATCCTCGCCGCCTTGAAACGCGGGGAGAAGGAGCTGGGCGTGACCAGCTACCTGATCATGAGCTTCCTGCGCCACCTCTCGGAAGAGGACGGCTTTGCGCTCCTTAAGGAATCCGAAGGCTGGCACGACAAGTTCGTCGGCGTCGGCCTCGACTCCTCCGAGATGGGCCACCCGCCGCTGAAGTTCGAACGCCTCTATGCGCGCTGCCGCGAGATGGGCTTCAAGCTGTGCATGCATGCCGGCGAAGAAGGCCCGCCCGAATACGTACGCGAGGCGCTGCTCGACATCGGCGTCGACCGGATCGACCATGGCAACCGCTCCATGGAAGACCCTGCCCTCATCCAGATCCTCAAGGACACCCAGACCCCGCTGACCAACTGCCCGCTCTCGAACCTGTCGCTCTGCGTGATCAAGGACCTGAAAGACAGCCCCGTGAAGGCGCAGCTCGAGGCCGGCCTGATGGTGACTGTGAACTCCGACGACCCCGCCTATTTCGGCGGCTATATCGGCCGCAATTACCAGAAAACCGCCGAAGCGCTGGGCCTGTCGGACGCGCAGCTGGTAACCCTCGCCCGCAACAGTTTCACGGCCAGCTTCCTGCCGGAAGCCGCCAAAGCCGAGCACCTGAAGGCGGTTGAGGGCGCATCCGCCAACTAGCTCTGGCGACTCGTAAACTTTGCGGCTAAACGCCCGGCATGACCGATACAGCCGCCATTCTCGCCCATCTCACCGCAGAGCAAGACGCCGCGTCCGGCGTCGAACACGGCATCAAGGCCGACGAGTGGGAGCGGCTGGTCTCGCGCCTCGGCCGCAAGCCCAACCTTGTCGAACTCGGCATCTATTCGGTGATGTGGTCCGAGCACTGCTCGTACAAATCCTCCCGCCGCCACCTCGCCAAATTCCCGACCAAAGGCCCGCGCGTCATTCAGGGCCCGGGCGAGAACGCGGGCGTCATCGATATCGGCGACGGCCAGGCCGCCATCTTCAAGATGGAGAGCCACAACCACCCCTCCTACATCGAGCCCTACCAGGGCGCGGCGACCGGTGTGGGCGGCATCTTGCGCGACGTGTTCACGATGGGCGCGCGCCCCGTGGCGCTGGTCAACGCGCTGCGCTTCGGCGACCCCAGCCACCCGAAAACGCGCCAACTTGTCTCCGGCGTCGTCGCCGGAATCGGCGGCTATGGCAACTGCGTCGGCGTACCGACCGTGGCCGGTGAGACCCAGTTCGACGAAGGCTATAACGGCAACATCCTCGTCAACGCGATGGCCGTCGGCCTCGCGGACCAGGACAAGATCTTCTACGCCCGCGGCGCCCTGCCCGGCCTTCCGATCCTCTATGTCGGCTCCAAGACCGGCCGCGACGGCATCCACGGCGCAACGATGGCCTCGGCCGAGTTCACCGAAGGCGAGGAAGACAACCGCCCGACCGTGCAGGTCGGCGATCCGTTCACGGAGAAGCTGCTGATCGAGGCCTGCCTCGAACTGATGGCGACCGACGCGATCCAGTCGATCCAGGACATGGGCGCCGCCGGCCTGACCTCGTCCTCCGTTGAAATGGCCGACAAGGGCGGGGTCGGTATCGAGATGGACCTCGACGCCGTGCCGCAGCGCGAGACGGGCATGACCGCTTACGAGATCATGCTCTCCGAAAGCCAAGAGCGGATGCTGATGATCCTCAAGCCCGGCAAGGAAGCCGTGGCCAAGGCGATCTTCGACAAGTGGGACCTTGATGCAGAAGTCATCGGAATCACGACGACCACCGGCCGCCTGGTGCTGAAACAGTTCGGCGAGGTCGTCTGCGATATTCCCGTGGCACCGCTCGGCGAAGATGCCCCGAACTATGACCGTCCGTGGACGGAGCCCGCAAGGCGCCCGGCTTTTGACATTACCAAATACCCCGAACCCAAAGACTATGGCGCCGTCCTGCTCAAACTGATGTCGACGCCCGACATGGCGTCCAAGCGCTGGGTCTGGGAACAGTATGATCGCCACGTGATGGGCGACACGATCGACTCGTCCCAGTCCGGCGGCGACGCGGCCATCGTGCGCGTCCACGGCACCAACAAGGCCCTCGCGATCTGCTCCGACTGCAATCCGCACTACGTGGCCGCAGACCCCTACGAGGGCGGCAAACAGGTCGTCGCCGAAGCCTATCGCAACCTCAGCGCCGTCGGCGCGCTCCCCATCGCGATCACCGACAACCTGAACTTCGGCAATCCCGAGAAGCCTGCCACGATGGGCTATATCGTGAAGTCCATCGAAGGCATGGCCGAGGCCTGCCGCGTGCTCGACTTCCCCGTCGTCTCCGGCAACGTGTCGCTCTACAACGAGACCGATGGCAAGGCGATTCCGCCAACCCCGGTCGTCGGCGGCGTGGGCCTGATCGAGGACCTGTCGAACACCGCAACGCTCAAAGGCGCAAAGGATGGCGACGCGCTGATCCTGATCGGCGAAGCCCCCGGACACCTTGGCGCTTCGCTCTACGCGCGCGTCTGGCTCGGCCTCAAGGGCGAAGAACTCGGCCCGCCGCCGCCGGTTGACCTCGAAACCGAAAAGAAAAATGGCGGCTTCATCCGCAGCCTGATCAATGCCGGTCTCGTCAACGCCGTGCACGATGTCAGCGATGGAGGTATCGCCTGCGCCGCCGCAGAGATGGCGCTGGCCTCCGGTATCGGCGTCCGCCTCGTCGGGAACCGCGAACCGGAAGACAAGCGCGACGAAGCTTGCCTTTTCGGCGAAGCCTCAGCGCTTTATCTGGTGGCCGTCAACGAAGCCCAACTGAAGCAATGGGACTCTCGCGGCTTCATGCCGGGCCGCCTAGGCGTGTTCGGCGGCGATGCCGTCATCCTCGAAACCGGCTGGGGCAAGCACGCCCCCGAGTTCGCCGTAAAGCTGGCCGACCTGCGCGCCGCGCATGAAGGCTGGATGCCCGGCTACATGAACGCAGTGGGATAAGGAAACGCCCTCTCCGGTCGTCGGAAGAGGGCGCCTTCGCAGATCTCAAGATCTGGGTACGGATCAGAACTTGAGGCCAATACCCAGCATTGCACCGCTGGTGTCGGTATTGTCGAACGCATAGTAGGTGTAGTCAGCCTTCAGGTAGAGATTGTCGGTGAGCGAATACTGGAGGCCTGCGCCAAATGCCGGGCCATCCGCGGAGTCCTCGACATTGATCTCAAGGCCACCGGGCGTCGCGAGCGAGGCATCGAGGTCCACATAGGCATAGCCGGCGCGGGCATAGGCGCCCAATCGCTCCGTCAGCGGCATTTCTGCCTTACCGTAGAGACCAACAAGGTAGTTCAGCCCCAGATCGCCGGACGCAGCGATGACGTCGCCGATATCGCCGTCGTTGTTATCATCGAAGTTGAACTCGTCTTCATCGGTGTTGAAGTCGAAATTGCCATCTTCGATGCCGGTGGCAAGTTCGGACTCGATGCTGAAATACGGGCTGAATTTTAAGCCCGCGCGGACGGCGATGCCATTGGTATCGACGCCATTCTCGGCACCTTCAGGCTCGATTTCGAGATATTGATAGCCGCCTTCGACATAAAAGCCGGTGTCCTGCGCGTGAGCGGCGGTTGCAAAGCCGGTTAAGGCGGTTGCGATGAGGATCGTTCGGAACATGGGTTCTCCTTTGGGGGACGCCACTGAAATCAGTGCCTGCCATTCGGGCGCGTCATGCCGGTAACGAACGCCTGGCAGTGTTGGTTCCGTATTCGTTGCACGCTTCCCGGGACTGTTGCCCATGCAACACAGTTCATGTCCCCGATGTCAGCTCGCTGGAGAGAATACCGGGCGCCAAAAAAAGAGCGGCGAGCCTTTCCGCCCGCCGCTCTGTTTTCCTTGATCCGTTGCCGGATCGTAACATTGCAGTTTTCAAGCCGGAATGAGGAAGTCCCGCTTGCCGACCTGCACGCCCTGCATGCGCAGGAGGCCGTAGGCCATCGCGGCGTGGAAGTGCAGGTTCGTCAGGATGAAGCTCTGCAGGTATTGCGCCCCGGTCATCGGCATCGAGGCCTGCCCCATCGGGATCTGCAGCGTCTTCTGGGCGGTGGCATCGATCTTCGCGTCGTCCACCGCGTTCACATAGTCGATGGCCTTCTGGCAGCGCGCGATCAGTTCGGCGAAGGTTTGCTCCGTATCCGGAAAGCTCGGCATCTCGATCTCGGCAAGGCGGGCGGCGCCGCGGGCGGCCGTGTCACAGGCAATCTGCACCTGGCGCGGAAGTGCGTACATGTCCGGATAGAGGCGCTGCGAGAGGATTGCAGCTTCCTCGCACTTGAGCGTGCCGGCATAGGCCTGGCCCTTCGCAAGCAAGCCTTTCAGGGCGCCAAGCGTCTGGTTGGTCGATGATTTCAGGATGTAGGAGACGGTCGTGGTCATTCTGGTGTTTCCTCGGTTGAAGGTGTTGTGGTTTCAGACGCGGGCGCTGGCGCCCGCAGCGGGGCTATGTCGCCCAGCTGGCGATCGGCGGCGGTGATAACCTGCGCAACCGTGTCACCGGCGCGGACGTAAAAGTCCGGCGTGATCGCCGAGAAGTCGTCGGTCGGCTGATGGTATCCGGGATGGTCTTCCACCCCGAAATACAGGAACGGAATGCCGAGCTGGTGAAACACGGCATGGTCAGACTGGTTCGTCCAGTCGTTCGGGCCATCTTCCGGACGGTCATGCCCCATCAGCAATTTGACAGGCGCAGTCGCGGCGACCTCTTCGACAAGCGCCGCCAGCAAGGGTGTATGATAAGTCCCCGCAGCGTAGAGTTCCCCGGCCTCGGACCGGCTCACCATGTCGAGGTTTATGTTGAGGGCGACCCGGTCCATCGGAATGGCGCCGTCACGGATAAAGGCCCGCGCGCCCTGGAAGCCGACCTCTTCCGCATCCAGCGCAACGAAAATGATGTCATG
>Ga0315906_10000211_pt1 | contig 96389 bp, 73 predicted proteins | sample LakEriMetagenome_4_FD_203526 | JGI IMG/M metagenome (GOLD analysis project Ga0315906, IMG submission 203526) | Freshwater fungal communities from buoy surface, Lake Erie, Ohio, United States - Buoy 2 MA122 | ecosystem: Environmental > Aquatic > Freshwater > Lake > Lake biofilm | place: USA...
TGAATTCCTGACCGAAAGTCATGGAAGCAGCCAAAGACCACACAAGCACCGCCTGAAAACCCATGGCAAACTCCGACTGAAACTCAGGCCTGGAACATGGTTCCAACCACCTGGCTGACCCGGTCGACCAAATCCCGCAGTTCAGGATGGCTGGGCACCTGCACCAGATTGCGATGTCCCTGCCAGGCGGCTCGGATGCGCTGGTCCACCTGACAGGCCAGCTCGGGCCCCTCCAGCAGCGTGGGATCGTCTCCCCGGCCGTAGAGATGGGGCTGCCCCACCGCCAGCGACTCCAGGCAGACCACGCCGTGGTAGCGGTCCATCGCCTCATCGAGCGTCAGCCCATGCGTGCGCAGGTAATGCTCCCGATCCTCGGGCCAGTAGGCGGCGCCGTCCAAAAGCCCGCGATCGCACAGGACCAGTTCAATACCGGCCTGCTCGGCCAGGTGATGCACCTCGGCCTCCAGATGCTGCTGCAACGCGATCAGCCTCGACTGGAACAGCATCCGCCACTGTCCGGGCGCCAACCCGGGCGGATCGACCGACGGCTTGGGCACCCCGGTCTCCAGCAACAGCGTGGACGCCTCGCGCACCACCGCCACCCGGCCGCTGAAACGACCGACCAGCGCCTTCAGGCAGGAGGTCTTACCGGCGCAGGGGCCGCCGGTGATGACCACTTTCCTCGGGTGCGTTCGCCGGCTCACCTGGAACCCCCGGTCAATTTTTAGGCAACACCCAGATGTTGCGGAACCGCACCGGGTCGCCATGGTTCTGCAACGCGAACGGGCCCGGCTCGGCTGATTCCTTACCCTCGCCGCCAGGGGTGTGCTTGGGCAGCTCCAGCTTGTCGTGGATCAGGATGCCGTTGTGGCGAACGGTCATGACGGCGTTCTTCACCTTCTTGCCATCGCTGTCAAACCGCGGCGCGGTGAAGTCGATGTCATAGGTCTGCCAGGCCAGCGGCGGCAGGCAGGCGTTCACCTGGGGTCGCTTGATCTGGTAGATGCCGCCACACTCGTTGTCCAGCCCCTCCAGGCCGAAGCTGTCGAGAACCTGCAGCTCGTAGCGGTTCTGCAGGTACAGTCCGCTGTTGCCGCGCCCCTGGCCGCGCGAGGCCGGCATGAACGGCGTGCGGAACTCCAGGTGCAGCGTGAAATCGTTGAACTTCTTCTTCGACACCACGCCTTCCATCAGCAGCTTCTCGGCGTCGATCCTGCCGCCATTCCACGCGTCCGCCGACGAGCCGTCAAACAGCACAACCGCCCCGGTGGGTGGCTTTTGGCCCAGCGTGGGACTCTTGCGCTCGGTCTTTTCCAGCGTGACCTTGGCGGGGCCGCCATCCACCACCTGGGCCAGCCCGCCCGCCACCTCGACAAACCGCTTGGCCTTGCCCCGCAAGATCACGGCGTCGTTGAACTCACCCCCGGCGATCTTGTATGGCGGCTTGCCATCCCAACCGGCCCCGGGCAGGCCACCCTCGTACAACACCCCTTCATACTTGCCGCCGCCCAGCGCGATCACCTGCAGGCCCAGCTTGTCGCCGGCGTATTCCCCCTGCAGGGTGTAGGCCATCCCCGCATCCTCGCCCTTCAGGTAGGCCTTGGGCGGCTCCGGCTTCTTGGCTGCCTCCTGCGCCGGGGCCTGATGGCCCCACACCAGCGAGACGCCGGTTGCCCATGCCATCATCCATCGCGTGTGAGCCTTGGCGCTGTTCATCTGCCACTCCAGAGAGGTTGCATCACAAAAGCAAAAAACTAGACCCCGGCCAGGCCCATCAGGTGGACCAGGGCGGCCAGCCCCTTGCGGGCGGTCTCGGGGTTGTCGGCCTCGCCATCCACCACCAGCCATCCGGTGTACCCGGCGTCGCGCAAGTTTTCCAGCAGCGCCAGCCAATCGATCTCACCGGCCCCCACACTCAACCGTTCGGCCGAGCGGCCGGCCCTGGCGCGCCGGGCGTCAGCGGCCACCACCAGCGCCAATCGGTCCGCCAAATCAGCCAGGTCCCCCATCGGGGCGAACCCGCCCGTCACCTGGGCGGCCGGGTCGAACGCGGTACCGGCCCCCTCGGGGTCGATGCGACCCAGGAGCGCAGCCAGATCGGCGCCCGATTCCAGGCCACTAGGCAGTGCCAGCATCACCCCGCGCTTCACCGCCACCTGAGCCAGATCCACCAGCAGGCCGGACAACCTGGAACAGTCCTCGGATTTCGGATCGCCAACCGGCCCGGCTTCCAGCACCACCCGGTTGGTGCCCAGGTCCGCCGCCAAGGCGATGACCTGGCGCACATGCTCCATCCGCTTTTCCAGATCTTCGGGATGGGCCAAACCCCGCCGCAAGCCGCAAGCCACAGCCGCGATCTCCAACTGCCGCGACCGGGCCAGCGAAGCCAGTTCGCGCCGCCCGGTGCCGGACAGGTTGCCAGGGGTGAGATCACCCCTGGCCTCGAACTGCACCGCGCGGGCTCCCAGGGCGCCGGCCCGGTCGATAGCCTGGCGGATGGGCAAGGCCAACGCCTCGATCCTGACCGCCGGACGCATGCGATTGAGACCAGGCACCAGGCCCGGCATGACACCACTCACCAGCCAACCCCCTGTAGACAACCGGCCGACACCGGCCGCAAACCATCCACCTGACCGAGAGGCTTGACCACCCGGCGGGCGGCCCGGACCGGCAGATCCACCGTGGCCCACGACCGGCTGCGCACGCGCATGGCCTGCCGGAACTCACCCAACTGGGCGCAGCGAAACAGATACCGCCTGCCCTCAAAACCAAACAGATCCGGCCCCTCGGGCGCGTGGAAATTGTCATCCAGCCAGTAGGCGAACAGGAACAGGCCCTGCCAGCCAGGCCCCAGGCGGGCCGACCAGCGCGCCAGGCCGTCGAGATCATCCAGAGTGACCCAGCATTCCCAGGTGCCGCCTGATTTTTTCCGGGCCACCCCCTGTTGGTGCCAGGGGCCGGGGTTCCCGGTGGCTTCGCCTGGCGCACGCGGTGTGGCCGTGCCGGAAGGATGCCTCCGCCCCTTCACATCCACCACGAAGGAAGACCCGCCAGAACCCAGCAGCAAAAAATCAGGACTTTTGACCGTGGAGCTGTCTTGGGAACCCTCAAGCGCCCCCAGACTGGCGCGCTGGCGCTCATGCACCGGCACGAAAGCCAGCCCTGCCGACCTGAGCCAGGCGGCGGCGGCGCGCTCGTAATGGTTGTGCTCCAGCATGGGATACCCCCGCGCTCAGGCCCGGCCCAGCCGCGCCAGCGCCACCGCGGGCAGCTTGGCCTCCGAAACCAGTTGCTCCTCGCGGTTGGCCAGGTCCTTCAGTTTCCACAGGCCCTGGGCGCGCTCGTCGGGCCCGGCGAAGGCCGCCAGCCGGAAGCCCCGTTTCTCGGCCTGCTGCAACTGCTGGCCCAGCTTGCGTGCCTCGGGGAAAACCTCGGCGCCCACGCCCGCGGCATGCAGCCTGCGCGCCAGCCCATAGCACGACCCAAGGTGCCCCGCCTCGAACTGCATCACCAGCAAGTCGGCGGTGATCGCATTGCCCGCCAGCAGACCCAGTTCCTCCAGGGCAGCCAGCAGCCGGTCCACACCCAGGGATGCCCCCACACCGGGCAATGTCTGCTTGGTGTAGAGACCCGCCAGGTCGTCATAGCGACCACCGGAACAGACACTGCCGATGCCGGGCAATTTTTCCAAAAATGATTCGAAGATCAGGCCGGTATAGTAATCAAGGCCCCGGGCGATGGAGAGGTCAAGCGAGACGCACCCGGGCGCCACACCAGCTTCGCTTGCGACCGTGAGCACCTCGCGCAGGCGGGTCACGCCCTCCAGACCTCGGGCGCTGCCCTCCAGTTCCTTTTCCAGCCGGTTGAGGATCTCGGCGGGCTCGCCTTCCAGTCCGGCCAGCGTGAGGATCGCCTCGGCCTGGGAGGTGGTGGCACCGGCCGTGGTGGCCATTTCAGTGATCACGGCGTCACGGCCCACCTTGGGCAGCTTGTCGAGGGCCCGCAACACTTCCACCGATTTGGCGGCCAGTCCCTGTTTCTCCAGCAGCCCGTTCAGCACCTGCCGGTGGTTGACGCGGATGCTGAAGCCGCCCACGCCCAGCGCTTCGAGCAAATCGTGGATGACCAGCAGCGTCTCAGCGTCGCTGGCCACCGAAACCGTGCCGATGGTGTCGAAATCGCACTGCCAGAATTCGCGGTAGCGTCCGTGGCCGGTGTTTTCGCCCCGCCAGACCGGCCCCATGGCGTAGCGTTTGAACGGCGTGCCCAGCTTGCCGGCGTGCTGCGCGGCGAAGCGGGCGAAGGGCACGGTCAGGTCGAACCGCAGCGCCACATCGCGGTCGCCATGATCCTTGAACCGGTAGACCAGCTTGTCTGACTCGGCGCCCCCCTTGCCCAGCAGGATTTCGGCATATTCGAGCGCGGGGGTGTCGATGGGCAGGAACCCGTACCGCCGGTAGACCGTCCGAGCCGTCTCCAACAGGTGCTCGCGCGGGATCATCAGGGCGGGCGGGTAATCGCGGAAGCCCTTGAGTGTGCGGGGCTCGATCTTCGCTCCAGTGGACATCGCTTTGAAAACCTTTCAAACCCTGACAAACACCTGTGATTCGTTTTTTCGGAAGGCCTCAGCCCCGGGCTCCGGACTGCCGGTCCCGGCAGCGGCTGGCGAACAGCTCCATGAAACGCCGCTCCTCCGCGCTCAAGCCGTCGCGGCCGACGCGGTGCAGCTTTTCAAGCAAGCCGTCCATGCGTTCCTCATCCCGCTTGAGGGCCTCGGCCTCCTGCTCCTGCCGGCGGGCGGCGGCGCGCTCGCGGTACCGGGTCCACCACGAGCGGGCGGGCGGCTCTGGCGCAATGTCCAGGGGCATGGCCCCCGGAAACGCCTCCGCCGGAAGGTAATCGGCATCCACCGATTCCAGGCGCGCCATGCGGTGGCGCGCTGAGATCCAGATCACCGCGGCCAGCACTAGGCCCAGCACATCGTTGAGCGCAACGGCCGCCACGGCGCACCCGAGCAGGGCGCAGAGGCTGGCCTTCACTGCGGCCAGAGTGCCGGCCCGCTCACCCGCGCGCGAACCCACCAGCACGGCCACGCCCTCGGCCGCGTCCAGGGGCAGCGCCGGCACCAGCGCGTTGAACAAAAAAAGGATCCAGTTGATCCAGAACAGGCGGGAAAGCAACACCACACCCGCGCTCATGCCGGCCGGAACAACCAGCGGGTCATGGAACGGGTCAAGCGGAGGCCTGTGGCCGGCCGCGAATAGCCCGAACGCGCAGATCATGCAGATCAACAGGTTGGCCAGCGGGCCCGCGGCGGCCACCAGCAAGCGCGCGCCCGCGGGACTGTCGGAGGCCGGCTCATGACGGACCAGCCCGCCCAGAGGCCAGAGCAAGATCAGGTCCGGATGGCCACCCACCAGCCGGGCCATGGCCACATGGGCCAGCTCATGCACAAGGACGGAAAAAAGGAGAATCGCCTGGATGGCCAGCGCGGCTCCCCAAACCCCAGGCTCCTCACCATGGGAGAAGCCGGCCCGCAACACCAGACCCAACGCCACCACCAGAAAGAGGGCATGCAACCGAATCCTGACACCCAGGAATCGACCGATGGGGATCGACCAGCGGCCGGGTTCGTCGAGAGCAGGACTGTCCATGCCCGGCCTCCCACCATGGCCCGAAAAAGCGAGTTTGCCGCGGTCTGGCCCGCCGTTTAACCCGCACGGGCAGGTGAACCTATCATAGCACGGCGGCCTTTTCCCAACGAGGGTGGTATCCGGATCAACCGGGGGGTCCTGCCTCAGCCTGTCGGATCCGTTCCAAAGCCTCCCGGGCCTGCCAGACCAGCGGGTTGCCCTCAAATCCCTCCACCTCGCGGAAATGCTTGCGGGCCTGCCGGTACTGCCCCAGCCCCTCATGGGCCTGGCCCAGCTTGAACAGCGTGTTGGCACCCGATTTGGACGACTTGCGGAAGTCCTCCAGGCAGTCGATGGCGTCCTGATAGCGGCCCATCTCCAGGTAGGCGTCGCCCAGCGCCTGGTTGGCGCGCTGCCACGCCTCGTCCGATTCCCCCTCCACCCAGTTGGACGGCTTGTCGGCGCGCACCTTCTCCCATTGGGCCACCGCCCCCTCGCGGTCGCCCAGGCGGGTCAGGGCCCTGCCCAGCATCTGCCGGCTGGGCAGGTGGTCGGGCCGCACCAGCAAGGCCAGCCGCAGCAGGTGCTCGGCAAAGCGCACCCACTCCGGGTCGGACTGGTTGGAATCCAGCACCTTCCGCGCCCGCTCGGCGCAAAACGACGGGTCGATGATACCCTTGAAAGTCTCGGGGGCCTGCTGGACCTGCTCGGGGGTGATGGACCAGAGGTACCGCTCCCGGCGCTCGAGCAAGTCGGCGTCCTTCGACGAATAGAGCAGCCCCTTTTCCACAGCGCGCAATGCCTGGGCCGGGTCGCCCATTTTCTCGTGCAACTCGGCCAGCTTGCGCAGGGTTTCCAGGCCGCTGCGGTCGTTCTCGGTGTACAGCCCCCACATGCGGGCGGCCTCGGGCCAGTTCTCCCGGTGCTCCTCCACCTCGGCCAGGTATTTCACGGCGCGCCAGTAGAGTTCGCGGTCCTCGGCAGCCAGGTTGGCTGGGCCTTGGCGATGCCCCAGGTGCACCGCCCTGCGGAAGTGGTCAATGCCGGCCGCTTCGTCCCCCGACGATTGCAGCGCCCTCGCCACCGCGATCAGCGAAGAAGGCGAGGTGCCCGGGTTGGCCCTGGCCGCCAGCCGCACCAGTTCACAGCCACGGGCCCGGCGATTGGGATCTTCCAACATGCCCACACCCAGCCCCTCCACCCGGCGCCAGTCCACGGCAGGGCTAACTTTCTCCAGAAGCGGGCCATGGCGGGCCTCGTCCAATTGCTCGACCAGCGAACGCCAGGCGGTTCGGAGGCGAGTGTTTTCCGGGTCCGCCTCGAGGGCCTGCTCCACAGTCTCCCAGGCTTCCAGCAACGCGCCCGGCCTTTGGCGCAGGAGCGGCTCGGCCACCTCCGGGCGCAGTCGGTCATTCCAGGCCAGGGCGAGCAGCCATACCTGCCGGCGCGCCTGCTCCAGCGCGGGGTTGTCACCAGTGGCTTGACCGTCCCCGGTTTGCAGCAACAGCCGGCATCGCTCGGCGGCTTCCCCGGCACGGCCGGCATGCAGGTCCGCCACCACCCGCCAGTATTCGGCTTGGGGGATCAGGGGGGGATCCAGTTTTTCCACCAGGTTCAGCATCCGGTCGCACTCGGCCAGTCCGCCGGGCCCCGGATTGCTGGCCAGCCGCCGGCCCACCCATTCGAGGCAGCGCTCGGCTCGCACCAGCGACCGGGCCTTGGTGTCGGCCAGCAACTCGTCGGTGTCCAGCTTGGAGGTGAGCCGCCAGAAATCAGCCAGGGCCCGCGGGTTGACCGGGTCGATCCCCAGCGCGCGGGAGGAACAGCCAAGGGCCGCCCGCCAGTTGCCGGCCGCCATGTTCAGCCGGGCGCGCGCGAGCAGCTTGCCCAGGCGGATGCGGCCTGCAATCCCCTCGCCCAAAAGCAGATACGCCAGGGTGGGAATGAGAAATCCGAGGCCCAGACCCCAGCCCGCCGCCCCCGAAGCCAGATAGACCCCTAGGCCGGGCAGCGCCGTGGTGACGCAACCGAGCTCCGCTTCCGACTCGGGCTCCTGGCTGGCCACCACCAAACCGGTGTGCAAGATCGCCGCCGCGAGCAGCCAGAGTCCGGCCACCACGCACCCGGCCGGGCGCACCCGGGTGAATCCCTCCGGCCCCCAAAGGCCCAACGCCAGCCCCATGCCCGCGACCAAGAGCAAACCTAGCGCGGCTCCCACACCCAACCGCGCCGCGCGGCTGGGCACCTGCTGCAGGATGCCAAACACAAAGCCCAGCATGGCGCCGGTCACCGTCAGGCCGACCAGCCACCCTGCGGTGTCGGCGTCACCCACCGGATGCGCGAAGGCGAGGATTCCAGCTCCCATACCCACCAGCAGGCCCGCCTGGGGCAGCCATCCGTCTTCCAGCAGGCCCAAGATCAGTCGATTTCCAATCGTGCCGGGCCGCTTGCGCCCCAGGGTGACCAAGGCTCCCGCCACCCAGCCGCCGGCACTGGTGGCCACCAGCAGGCCCAATTCACGCCAGCAGGCGTGGTCGGCCAAACCCAAAAGCCGGGCGGCGTGGAACACCAGCCCCAGAAAAACCCCTTTGACCAGCAGTTCGGATGGAAGCATTCGGAACCGTCCCAAGGCGTCGCCGGCAGGCGGGCGATACCCCGCCACCACCAGCCTGTGATTGTACTTGCTGCGGGGCGCCTGGGGGCGGTGAACCGCCCGGGCCATACGCTAAACTTCAGCAAGGCGCGAAGGTGGCAGGGACGGATCATGGCAGGAAGATTGAAACTGGGCGTGCTGCTTTCCGGCGGGGGCACCACCCTCCTGAACCTGCTGGAACGGCAAAAGGCAGGCACGCTGGCGGGGGAGGTGGTCTGCGTGGCCTCCGACCGGCCGGGCGTGCGTGGGCTGGACCGCCCGCGTGAGGCCGGATTCCCCCATTTGCCGCTGCGCGTGGCGGAGCCACCCAAGGACCTGTCGGCGCGGGCCCAATGGGGCGCAGACCTGCTGGCGTGGTGCGGCAGTCATGGGGCTGAAGCGGTTCTGATGTGCGGGTTTCTTCGGTTATTGCCGTTACCGGATGCCTGGACTGGCAGGGTTCTGAACATCCACCCCTCGCTGCTGCCCGCCTTTGGCGGCAAGGGGTTCCACGGCGAAAAGGTTCACCAGGCGGCGCTGGACGCCGGTGTGAAGATCAGCGGCTGCACCGTGCACTTCGCGGACCAAGTCTACGACCGCGGCCCGATTTTGGTGCAAAAGGCTGTGCCAGTGATGGAAGACGATACCGCCAAAAGCCTGGCGGCGCGTGTATTCGGGGCGGAATGCGAGGCTTATCCCGAGGCGGTGGCCCTGATGGCCGCCGGCCGGGTGCGTTTGGAAAAAGGCCGCGCCCGCATCAGCCCGGCCGCCGGTTAGGAAAAGGGGAAATCAGTTGACCAGGGCGGGGGATTTGGCCTCACCCTTGGGTTTGTCAGAGCCCTGGTGCAGGCGGGACAGCAGCACCGAGCAAGGTGCCTGCGCCAGCACGGTGCGGGCCACATGGCCCATCGATTCTCCCTCGATGTAAGACCGGCCGTGGGTGCCCATCACGATCACATCGGCTCCCATCTCGTCGGCAAGCCGAAGGATTTCCTCGGCGGGATCCCCCTCCAGCAGCACATGGCGCACAGTGATCCCATCGTTCACCGGGCGGATTTGCTCGAGTTGCGCGTTCCAGTGCTTGCGCTCGGCGGCCATCAACTCCACCTGACGGCGAATCGAAGGATCCGGCTGGAACACATGGGCAATGGTCAGGCAGGCCTGGTGGCAGGACGCCAATTGGACCGCATGGAAGTAGGCTTGGGTGCAATGCGGAGAGAAATCGGTCGCGTAAAGCACTTTTGAAATGCGCAACATCCGTGTGTCTCGCCTGCCAATTGGGAGGATTCCATGGAAATCCTTGCCTGAAGCCTCGGGCATTCCCCGGGCCGGCTACCCTCTCTTGCGTGTAGTCTAGGACAATCTTTCAGCAGAAAACAATTCAAAACTTTCTTTTTCGTAATAAATCTGAAAATTCCCCAGAACTTCAAGCCCGTGGTTTGTCCACTCCCGGCCGGACCAGCCTGCCTTCCCGGGCGGATTGGTAAATGGCCTCGATCAGTTCCACAGACCGCCGCCCCTCCCGGCCGTCCACCAGGGGTTTGCCGTTGCTGCCCAAGGCGAGGACAAAATCTGCCAGTTGGCGGGCGTGTGGCTGGTGGGAAATGGCGGCCGGGTCGCTGGAACCGCCAGAGGCCCCTGACTTTTTGGCGAACCGCTCGCGCACCTCGGCATCCCGCTCGTTTTCCTGCAAAAACTCCCAACGGACCAGGTCATCCTGCTCCACCACCACGGTGCCCTTGTCCCCGTGAACCGCCAGGGTGCGCGGCAAACCGGGCCAGACACTGGTGGCGGCGTGGATCACACCCAACGCGCCCGAGCGGAACCGCAGGGCCGCCACGGCGGTGTCCTCCACCTCGACCCGTTCGTGGGCCAGCATGCCGGTGAAGGCGCAGACGCTGTCCACGGGGCCCATCATCCAAAGCAGCAGGTCCACCACATGGATGGCCTGGTTCATCAGCGCGCCACCGCCGTCAAGCGCCTGGGTACCCTTCCAGCCGCCGTTGTCGTAGTACTCCTGGCTGCGCCACCATTTGCAGGCGGCCTCGGCCAGGGTGATGCGGCCGAACCGGCCGGCGTCCACCGCGATCTTCAGCTCGCGGTTGGCGTCGCCGAAGCGGGCCCCGAAAATAGTGGCCAGTTTCACGCCGTGGCGCTGGCAAGCGTCGATAATGCGGTCGCAACGCTCGGCGGTGATCTCGAGAGGTTTTTCCACCACCACATGCTTGCCAGCCTGGGCGGCGCGCACGGCGGGGTCGAGGTGGGCGCCGCTGGGTGTGGTGATGATGACCGCATCCACCTCGGGCCGGGCCAACGCCTCTTCCAGGCTGGCGGTGGCAAAGGCCCCCTGTCCGCCGGGCTGCTTGTCAAGAAACGCCCGGGCCTTGGCGGTGTCGCGGCTGACCGCGGCCACCAGACGCGCGCCGGGCACATCGGCCAGGGCGCGGGCATGGAATCCGGCGATCATGCCGGTGCCAATGATGGCGAATCCAACCGGGTTTCCTGAGCGTTGGGTCGGCTCGGTCATCGCTTGTGGATCCTTCCAGACAGAATGGGACTTGCTAGGCGCCGGGAAGCGGCCTGCGGGTCCAGGCGATCTTCACCAGATAGTGCAGGCCGCTGGCCAGCGTGGCGAGCGCCATGGCCCACATGGAGAGGTCGCGCATCTGACTCCATAAGCCGGTTGAAATTCCCCACAGGGCTTCCTTCGGCCGGGCCTCCTCGGCCAACAGTGCCAGGCAGATGGCGGCGCACTGCAGGACCATTTTCAGTTTGCCGGGCCAGTCCGCCCCGAAGGCGACACCCTTGCGTTCCATCAACTCGCGCACGCTGGTGATGATCAGCTCGCGCCCCACCACCACGGCCACCATCCATGGGGGCAACCAGGTCTCGCCACGGGCGGCCGCCACAGGGAGCAGGAAGATGAAGACCCCGCTGATGAGCACCTTGTCCACCAACGGATCTAGCATGCGGCCCAGCGAGCTGACCAGACCCTGCAGCCGGGCCAAGTAGCCGTCCAACCAATCGGTGAGCGAGGCGAGCAGCATGGTCGCCAGGCCGGCCATCCACCATTGCCAGGCGATGGCGGCGCAGAGAATGACAGCCAAAAACAGCCGGGTGATGGTGAGCAGGTTCGGCAGATTCCAAGGCGACACCTCGGGCCGATCCCGGGAAACCGGGCGGTTGAAGCCTTGTGTCGCCACCATCGAATCGGTCATGCCTGCGCCTGCCTGGCCCATCCACCGGGTAATCCGATGAATATGCGTTCATTCTGGCTTATCCGAACCGGTCCGTCATCCCGTTTCGGGCACTTTTTCCTGAGCAACGGTCTCAGGCCGAGCCTTTGGCAGGTTTGGCCACCAGGTCGTAGCCATCGGCTCCGGTCACTTCCACCGGGAGAATCTCGCCGGGTTCCAGCAGGGCGGCGGTTTTCGACCGGCCAGGCGCCTTGATGCGGACCACCGGATCGATTTCCGGGGCGTCAGCGACGCTGCGGGCCAGCACCCACCCAGGCATTTCCGGATCGGCGCCATCGACAATGACGGGGATCCGCTTCCCAACCTGAGCGGCCGCATGGCGAAAGGCGACCGCCTGCTGGACTTCCATCAGCCGGTCCCTGCGGGAGGTTTTGACCTCTTCGGGCAACTGGCCGTCCAGCCGGCTGGAGGGGGTTGTTTCCTCGAGGCTGTAAGGGAAGACGCCCAGTCGCTCGATGCCCGCTTTCGCCACCCAGTCACACAGCTCGGCGAATTCGGCCTCGGTCTCGCCCGGGAAACCCACCAGGAAGGTGGACCGCATCACCAGGCCGGGAATGCCGGCGCGCAACCGGCCCAGAATCTCGTCGGTGGCGGCGCGGGTGGTCTTGCGATTCATCCGCTTCAGCACCCGGTCGTTGATGTGCTGCAGGGGCATGTCGATGTACGGCAGGATGCGGCCCCCCTCGCCGAGCACCCGCACCAGATCATCGGTCACATGGGCCGGGTAAAGGTAATGCAGGCGAATCCAGTCGATGCCGTCCACCTCGCGCAGTTCGCGCAACAACCGGGCCAGACTGGGCTCGCCATAGATATCCAACCCGTACCAGGTGGTGTCCTGCGCCACGACCATCAGTTCACGCACACCGTCGGCGGCGAGTTCCCTTGCCTCGCGGATCACTTCCTCAACGGGTTTGCTGACATGTTTGCCGCGCATCTGGGGGATAGCGCAGAAGGTGCAGAGGCGGTCACACCCTTCCGAGATTTTCAGGTAGGCGTAATGGCGGGGGGTGGCCCGCAGTCGGGCGGTGTCCTCCTGCGCCTTCACCGGTGCCGGGCGGAACAGCGTTCGCTGCTCGTCCACCAGTTCCACCCGTTTGCGCTTGCGCCCCGCGGCCACGACACGGTCCAGCGAAAGGCCCACGGCCTTGGTGATCTCTTCCCGGCCGTGGACTCCCACCACCTGGTCAAGGCCTGGCACCTGGTCGAACAGTGAGCCCTTGTCGCGCTCCGCCAGGCAACCGGCGGCCACCACGGCACGGAGCTGGCCACCTTCTTTCAGCTTCACCAGGTCGCGCAACACGCCGAGGCTTTCCTGACGGGCCGGCTCGATGAAGCCGCAGGTGTTCACCACCACCACATCGGCGTCGGCGGCATCGGAGACAATCTGGTGGCCGGCCATGACCAGCTTGCCCAGCATCCGCTCAGAGTCCACGGTGTTCTTGGGGCACCCCAGGCTGACAAACGCCAGACGGGCCCCCTCGGCGGGCAGAGACGGGGCCATATCCTCTTGGTTTGCCTGGGGCTTTCCCGGTGTGGCTGTCTTTTTTCCACCCGCCATGACACCCCTCTCGCGGGCCCCACGGGTCAGGGCCTGCAACCTATTGCCTAGCTGACGCTATCACTTTGGATTCGGATGCTTCCCCGAAGCCATCCTCACCATACCGGCCTGGAACCTTTTTCCCAACGGCTTGCCGGGCAAATCGACCGGTTTTGGTTCACAACCGATGCACAAAACCGGAGCCTTCTTTACAATGGAAGCTGGTTAGTGACCGTTATCACAACCTAACAAACTGATGACCTGTTTCCTCGCGACGGCAAACGCCGGTTTTTCGGCGGTCCGTTCCGTCCGGGGCGGGTTCATTCCGCGGACCTGAAAACATGAGCGGCCAGGCCTCCAATCCATCAGGAACCGACAAGGATCGGATCCTGATATTCGACACCACACTCCGCGACGGCGAGCAATCCCCAGGCGCCAGCATGAACCTGGCCGAGAAGCTGCAGGTGGCCCACGCCCTGAAGGAATTGGGAGTCGACATCATCGAGGCTGGTTTCCCCATCGCCAGCCCGGGGGATTTCGAGGCGGTGCAGGCGATCGCCAAGGAGGTGATCGGCCCGACCATCTGCGGTCTGGCCCGGTGCAACCATGCCGACATCGATCGCGCCGGCGAGGCGCTGAAGGGCAACCCGAACAGCCGCATCCATGTGTTCCTCGCCACCAGCGCCATTCACCGCGAATTCAAGCTGAAAATGGCCAAGGAAGAGATCATCAAGCGCGCGGTGGACGGCGTGAAGCGCGCCCTGACGCATGTGAAGGATGTGGAATTTTCGCCGGAAGATGCCGCACGCACCGAACTGGACTTTCTCACCGACGTGGTGCAGGCGGTGGTGGACGCCGGGGCCCGCACGGTGAACATCCCCGACACGGTGGGTTACGCCGTGCCCGAACAGTACGCCGCGTGCATCGCCCACCTGCGCAGGCATGTGCGGGGCATCGAGGATGTGGTTTTGAGCGTGCATTGCCACAACGACCTGGGTTTGGCTGTCTCCAACAGCCTGGCGGCGGTGCGGGAGGGAGCCCGACAGATCGAGTGCACCATCAACGGGCTGGGTGAGCGCGCCGGCAATTGCGCGCTGGAAGAGGTGGTGATGGCGCTGCGCACCCGCAACGACTACTACAAGCTCAACACCGGCATCCAGACCCGCCGTCTGTACGCCGCCAGCCGCCTGGTGAGCCATGTCACCGGCATCGCCGTGCAGCGCAACAAGGCCATCGTCGGCCAGAACGCCTTCGCCCACGAGGCGGGTATTCACCAGGACGGCATGCTGAAGGAACGCTCCACCTACGAGATCATGCGCCCCGAGGATGTGGGCGTGCCGCAGACGGAATTGGTTCTGGGCAAACACTCGGGACGGGCGGCCCTGAAAGACCGGGTTGTCAGCCTGGGCTATCACCTGACCGACGAGCGTCTGGAGAAGGTGTACGAGGCGTTCAAGGTGCTGGCCGACCGCAAAAAGGTGATCTACGACGCCGACATCGAGGCCCTGTGCGAGCAGCAAGTACACCAGGGCGAGGTGCAAAACGCCTGGACGCTGGAGGCCGTCACCTGCAATGCCGGCAGCGCCACCATCCCCTCGGCGGTGGTGTGTCTGTGGCACCGCGACGGCGGGGTGCACCGCGACAGCGCCCTGGGCGATGGCCCGGTGGACGCGGTGTTCAAGGCCATCGAGAGGATCACCGGCATCAATGTCGTGCTGAAGGACTACCGCATCCGGTCGGTCACCGTGGGCGAGGACGCCCAGGGCGAGGCCCAGGTCGAGGTGGAGCACAAGGGCAAGAGCCTCACCGGGCGCGCCTACAGCACCGATGTGATCGAGGCCAGCGCCCTGGCTTTCCTGCAGGTGATCAACCGGCTTTCCCTGCAATCGGCCGCGGAAAAGCGGATCCGGCCCACCGAAAACCCGGTTTAGGTCCACGGCCAATGGCATCCCCATTCGAGGCAGGCGGGGCCACCCGTTTGCTCGACGGCGGCATCGGCACCTGGCTTGGGTCCCGCGACGAGGCCTTGGCCGCCGCGCCCCACTTGGCCAGCCTCAATTCCCCGGAACTGGTCGCCAACCTGCACCGGGCCTATGTTTTGGCTGGCGCGCAGGCCCTGCAGGCCAACGCCTGGCTGGCCCTTCATTTGAAGGAAGCCGAGGCCGAACGGGTGGTTCGCGCGGCAGCCGATTGCCTCGAGGACGGAATCCGAGATTCCCAAACCCCGGTTGCACCCTTCCGCCTGCTCAGCTTGGCACCCGGGCAAGGGGTTCCGCCCGCGGGCCGGGTGGCCCTGGTGGATCAACTGGGCCGATTCGACGCGGTGGTGCTGGAAACCCTGATCGATCCGTGGCAACTGGCGTGGCTCGCATGGCTGGTGGAATGGTCGCCCGTGCCGGTGGCCGCCACGCTGGTGCCGGACAATCGTCCAGATTCCTGGCAACCCGCCGATTTCGCAATCCGTGCCCAGCGGGCAGGCGCCCGGGCGGTGGGTGTCAATTGCGGCTATGAGGATGCCACGGACCGCGCGTCCCGGGCTGTGGCTGAAATGCGTCAGGCGGTCCCGCGCCTTGCGGTGATGGCCCGACCTGCCGCATTCGATCCGCACATCTGGCTGAAAGAAGCCAAGGCCTGCATTCAGGCTGGGGCCCATTGGGTGGGTGGGTGCTGTGGAAGTGGGCCTGAGGAAATCGCGCGACTGAGAGCGGAGTTGACTGAACCATTTGAGAATTGACAAAAGCCGGATTTAAATACCGACACCGGCCTTGGCGAACCGCCTCTCCCACGGCACGCCAAGACCGGTTGGTCGGAATGGCCTGAGACGATCAGACCTTGTGATTGGCAACCCTGACCACCTCTCCCTTGGTCAGGACTGCCTCTCCGAAACTTCTTTATGCACCCCTCGTGCCAAACACCAAATCCTTGAAAAAAAAAACGGAATAAAATCGACATAAGTTATTATTTAATAATACCTTATGATTTTTAAAATTATTTTCTGGTCTGCCTTGAAAGCCTTGGGTGCAATAGCGGGCGACCCTGATCTGCCTCAGCCACGGGCAGGGCGTGCACAGGTTTCGGGCACACCTTTTCACGGGCCCTTGGTCAATTGCCAATAAAAAGCTGCCTGCCCAATGCCGGCCAATGGGGTAACTTGAAAAAAGACTTATTTTCAGGGAATTCGGTCGCGGAAACGGCTCATCCTGTGGTCCGATTCCGTGGCTGCGAAAGCGCCATCCCGATGTCGATCCAGAAACGACTGAAAAGCGAATTGCCGTCGATCACCGAGGCGTTGGTGGGCTCATACGCCCTGCACCCCCATTCATGCCATCTGGGGTACCGGCCTCTCCCGTCCCGGGAAACCATCACGGCGGTGACCTGGGGCCTTTTGGACCTGATTTTTCCCGGATTCCACAAACGGCAGGAATTGAATCAGGAAAACATCACCTTCTTCGTGGGCGATTTGCTCGACACCCTGCACGATGATTTGGCCCGTCAGATAGCCAGGGCGTTGCTGCATGAGCGGGACAGCGGCCTGGGTGGGGCCTGCAGCGGACCGGACGGCGAGGGAGACTGCCAACGGGAAGGGCTGGAAATATCTTTGGCGTTCCTGTCGAGATTGCCATCGCTGCGCCAGACCCTGGACGAGGATGTGCAAGCGGCCTTCGCGGGCGACCCCGCGGCCCGCAACTGCCAGGAGGTCATTTTCTGCTATCCCGGCATCGAGGCGGTGACCATCTACCGTTTGGCGAACGAGTTGTTCAAGCTGGAAGTGCCGCTGCTGCCCCGCATGATGACTGAACTGGCCCACTCCCGCACCGGTATCGACATCCACCCCGGCGCCACCATCGGGCCGGGACTGTTCATCGACCACGGGACCGGTGTGGTGATCGGCGAAACCTGCCAGATCGGCCGGCGGGTGAAGCTATACCAGGGTGTGACGCTGGGGGCGCTGAGTTTTCCGCGCGACTCCGAGGGCAACATCATCCGGGGCCGCAAAAGGCACCCCACGCTGGAAGACGATGTGGTGGTGTACGCCAACGCCACCATCCTGGGGGGCGAGACGGTCATCGGACGCAACGCGGTGATCGGCTCCAGCGTCTGGCTCACCCAATCGGTCCCGCCGGGAACGGTGGTGACGATGGACAAGCCGTCCCTGCGAATCCGCGGGCCCGAGTCCCCCTCCACGGAAGACCCGCAGTTCTACCAGATTTGAACCGATGACCACCGTCTGGACCGTTGACGCGGAACACCCCGCCCCGGGCGACCTGGCCGAGGCGGCCCGGTTGCTGGCCGCCGGTAACCTGGTGGCCTTCCCCACCGAGACGGTGTACGGTCTGGGCGCCAACGCGTTGTCCCCGGAGGCGATCGACCGGTTGTACGCCGCCAAGGGCCGTCCCCGCGCCAACCCGCTGATTGTTCATGTAGCCGATCCGGAAGGTGCCCGAAATCTCTGCGACTCCTGGCCCGACAGCGCCGAACTGCTGGCCCAGGCTTTCTGGCCGGGGCCTTTGACCCTGGTGCTGCCCCACGGGGGAAAAATCCACTCCGGTGTCACCGCGGGAGGGGACACGGTCGCCCTGCGGGTGCCGGCCCACCCGGTGGCGCGGGCCCTGCTGAGGGCGGCGGGCATCCCGGTGGCGGCGCCCAGCGCCAATCCTTCCGGGTTCATCTCGCCCACGCTGCCGGACCATGTGCTGCAAGGGCTCGGGGGAAAGATCGCGGGGTTGGTATCGGCCGGCCCCTGCGAGCGTGGCGTCGAAAGCACCGTGATCGACCTGAGCGGCTCCCAGCCGGTCCTGCTGCGCCCGGGCCCGCTGACTCCGGAAGAAATCGCCCATGTCCTGGGAATTCCCCCCGAAAAGCTCCTGATTTCAGCTGCAACGGGGATGGTGGGGCCCGAAAAATCTCCCGGCCGGATGGGGCGCCATTACGCCCCCAAGGCCCAGGTGGTCTGCGTCGCCTCATCGGGAGAGGCGCAGTCCTGGTCTGACCAGTGGACCCGGGAAGGCAAGCGCCACGCATGGCTGGCCCTGGAACCCGGGCCAGGGTCGATCTTGTTGCCCAATACCCCGCCCGGGGCACTACATTCAATATATAAAACGCTACACAAGATAGACAGAGATGGCTATAATCATGTTGTAGCCGTGCTACCGCCCGCAGAAGGCCGGTGGCTGGCTTTTCGGGACCGGCTGCTACGGGCCAGTCTCAGCCAATAACCCAGACATCCCATCAAACCCAAACTGGGCGACTGTAATTCCTCGGGAAGAGGGAACAGGTTGTCGATAAGTGTCCGGTTGAAGGGTTCCGGAGGGGTGCCCCGGGGTCTCACCGTATTGCAACCCACGGTGTTTCTGGTAATCTGAGGCTGGTTTTAATCGGTAAAAAACGAAGTGGACCCGGGTGCTTTCCGGTCGCGGGTTGTCCGTGACTAGACGCCGGGCGACTGGTTTTGAAGAGGAAAAGATGGCAGTCAACAAGGAGCGTCGTAGCGAGATCATCGCAAAGTTCCAGAAGAAGTCCGACGACACCGGTTCGCCCGAGGTGCAAATCGCCCTCCTGACCGAGCGGATGAAGGAACTGCACCAGCACATGGAGACCCACAAGAAGGATCACGCCAGCCGGCGCGGCCTTTTGAAGATGGTGAGCCAGCGTGCCAGCCTTCTGAAGTACATCAAGAACAAGGATCCGAACCGCTACGCCAAGATCATCGCCGAGCTTGGCCTGAGGAAGTAGTTTTCAGAAGGCCCGGGGCGATGCAACCCCGGGCCTTGCCGTTTGGATGGTCGACCCCCATTCCAACCGGCGACGGACCGCACTTCTTTTTTGAAACCGCGGTCCGCTGACGCCCCTGCTTGGCGTCCATTTCCCGCGGCAGTTCCCCTTGAACAATCCCGCGGCAAGCCCTTGGCGGCCCCCGGTGGGGTCCACCTTCGGCGGAGGTTGATGGCCTGGCGCCTTCCGGTGAAGGCGATCCAAGCCCGTCTGGTTGATTTGAGATCCGACAGGCCGGGAATTGTGGCCGGCAGGCGGCGATGGGCCGCACGGCACCGGCGAACACGCCCGGAAAAATCCGGCGTGACGCGAGACACACCAAAGGAAAGACACCGATGAAGATCACCCGTTTGGAACTGCCCCTGGGCGAGCGCAACCTGATCCTGGAAACCGGCAAGCTGGCCAAGCAGGCCCATGGCGCCGTGGTGGTGGGCATGGGCGAGACCCTGCTTCTGGCCACGGCCTGCGAGGGCGGGGCCATCCCCGGGCGCGACTTCTTCCCGCTGACCGTGGACTACCGCGAGAAGACCTACGCGGCGGGCAAGTTCCCCGGCGGCTACATCAAACGCGAAACCCGCCCCAGCCTGAAGGAAACCCTCACCTCCCGCCTGACGGACCGCCCCATCCGCCCGCTGTTCCCGGCCGACTACCTCAACGAGGTGCAGGTGCTCATCAGCACCCTGTCGGCGGACAAGGAGAACGACCCGGATGTCCTGGGCATGATCGGCGCCAGCGCCGCCCTGCACATCTCCCACATGCCCTTCCTCGAGCCCACCGGCGCGGTGCGCATCGGCCGGGTGAACGGGAAGCTGGTGACCATGCCCACCTACCAGGAACTGGAGGAGAGCGACCTCGACCTCGTGGTGGCCGGCACCAAGAACGCCATCACCATGATCGAGGGTTTCGCCCGCGAGATGCCCGAGGCCGACATGCTAGAGGCCATCGCCTTCAGCCACGAGCAGATCAAGCTGGTGGTGCAGGCCATCGAGGACCTGCGAATCCAGGCCGGCCTGGGCACGAAGGTCCTGCCGCCCGCGCCGCCCGTCAACCCGCTGATCGAGCAGATCTATTCCAAGCATGGCGCCGCCTTCAAGGCGGCCAAGTTCACCGAGGGCAAGGCCGAGCGGGCCAAGGCCGTCAAGGAGCTGAAGGAGAAGATCAAGGCCGAGTACGCCGATCCCGCCGTCACCCCAGCCGTGGAGCCAGCCAAGGTCTCGGCGGCCCTTTCGGCCATCGAGGAGAAGATCGTGCGCGAGGCCACGCTGGCCGGCAAGCGCATCGACGGCCGCGGCATGGATGACATCCGTCCCCTGCTGTGCGAGAACGGCCTGCTGCCCCGCGTGCACGGTTCGGCCCTTTTCCAGCGCGGCGAGACCCAGGCCCTGGTGACCGTCACCCTGGGCACCACCTCCGACGAGCAGCGCGTGGAGGGTCTCACCGAGGAGTTCTCCAAGAAGTTCATGCTCGACTACAACTTCCCCCCCTTCTCGGTGGGCGAGTGCAAGCCGATGCGCGGCCCCGGCCGGCGCGAATTCGGCCACGGCGCGCTGGCCGAGCGGTCGCTGCGCAGCGTGGTCCCCACGCCCGATGTGTTCCCCTACACCATCCGCCTGGTGTCCGACATCCTCGAGTCGAACGGCAGCTCCAGCATGGCGAGCGTCTGCGGCGGCACCCTGGCCCTGATGGACGCCGGCGTTCCCATCGTCAACCCCGTGGCCGGCATCTCCATCGGCCTGGTGAAGGAGGGTGACCAGCATGTCACCTTCGCCGACATCCAGGGCGACGAGGACCACTACGGCGACATGGACTTCAAGATCGCCGGAACCGGTCTCGGCATCACTGGCATCCAGCTCGACCTGAAGATCAACGGCATCTCGCAGGAGATCATCCGCGAGACCCTGGAGAAGGCCCGCGTCGCGCGCCGCAAGATCCTGCGCACCATGCTGGCCACCCTGTCGAAGCCGAAGGACGAGATCTCGCCCAACGCCCCCCGCCTGCTGACCACCCGCATCAACCCCGAGAAGATCGGGCTGCTGATCGGGCCGGGTGGCAAGAACATCAAGGCGATCCAGGAGAGCACCGGCGCCAAGATCGAGATCGAGGATGACGGCACCGTCTACATCTCGCACTCCGAGGCCGCCGGCGCCGAGGCCGCCAAGCGGCGCGTGGAGGCCATCACCGAGGAGGTGAAGGTCGGCCGCATCTACGACGGCAAGGTCACCTCCATCAAGGACTTCGGCGCGTTCGTCGAGATCCTGCCCGGCCGCGACGGCCTGTGCCACATCAGCGAGCTGGACCACGGGTACGTGGGCAGCGTCAGCGATGTCTGCAAGGTGGGCGACCTCATGCAGGTGAAGGTCATCGCCATCGACGAGCACGACCGCGTGAAGCTGTCCCGCAAGGTGCTGATCGAGCGGCCCGAGGGGATGCCCGAGGCGCCCGAGGGCGGCGAGCGCCCCGAGCGTGGCGACCGGGGTGACCGCGGGGACCGCGGCGGACGCGACCGCGGTGGACGCGGCGGAGACCGGGGCGGGCGCGACCGCGGTGGACGCGGCGGGGACCGGGGCGGGCGCGACCGCGGCCCGAGGGGTGACCGTGGCGGCGACCGGGGCGACCGTCCCGAGCGCGGCGGCGATCGTCCCGAAGGTGGCAACGGCGGCGACCATGGCGGCTCCGGCGACAACGGCCCCGGCCGTTCCGAAGGCGGGGACAACGGTGGCAACGACGGCAACGCCTGATTCGGCCCGCTGACCAAACCCTGAATCCCGCCGGGGGCCGGTCCGTTTGACACGGACCGGCCCCCGGCCCTTGTGTGCTATGATTTCGTCAGGTTTCACACGGGAGGCGGACCGTGCTTCTGGAGCATTATTCCGAACTGGCCGAAACCGCCGGCGTGTTCATCCACGAGATCAAGAACCACCTCTCCACCCTCACGCTCAACATGCAGTTGCTGGCGGAGGATTTCGAGAATCCCCAAACCCCGCGCGAACGCCGGGCCCTGGACCGGATCAACCGGCTGCAATCCGAATGCACGCGCCTGGTGGAAGTGTCGAACGACTTCCTGCGTTTCACCCGGGTGAAGGACCTGCAACTCCGCCCATACGACCTGAGCAAGGTGCTTGAGGAACTGGTGGAGTTCTTCGAGCCGACCGCCCGGTCGGAAAATGTGCGGGTGAATGTGTATCTGCCCGCCGACCTGCCCCCGGTCCACCTGGACCCCGACCTGTTCAAGCAGGCGCTGCTCAACCTCCTCCTCAACGCCCAGCAGGCGATGCCCCAGGGTGGCGAGATCACCCTGCTGGCCCGCGAGGAGGCGCCCTGGCTGGTGATGCAGGTCATCGACACCGGAAGCGGCATCGCCCCCGAGGTGCTGGAAAACATGTTCAAGCCGTTTTACTCGACCAAATCGGGCGGGAGCGGCCTGGGGCTGCCCACGGCTCGGAAGGTGCTGGAAGCTCACGGCGGCAGCCTGGAGGCGGAAAGCGCGCCGGGCAAGGGCACGCGGTTCACCCTGAAGCTGCCGATCCGCCCGCCCATCCTCACGCCCGCCGGGCCCGCGGACCTGGTGGTCGAGACACCCAGCAGGGATTCCCAACCATGAGCATCCCCACCGGCAAGATCCTCGCCTGCGTCAACGGGGTCATCGGCCCTGCGGAGAGCGCCACCGTCAGCGTGCTCGACCGCGGCCATATTTTCGGCGACGGAATCTACGAGGTGGTCCGGGTCGACAAGGGCCGCCTGCACGGGATCGACCGGCACTGGCGCCGGCTGGATCGCAGTCTGCGCGCCCTGCAGATGCCGTCGCTCGACCTGAACCTGCTGCGCTCGCAGGTCGACGCCACGCTCGCCGCCTCGGGCCATTGCGACGCGATGGTCTACCTGCAGGTCACCCGGGGCACCGCCGCGCGGGCACACGCCTTCCCCACCGACACTCCCGCCAACACGCTGATCCTGGTCCAGCATTTTCCGGACGACAAGGCGGCCTTGCGGGAGAAGGGGGCCGGCGTGATCACCCACCCCGACCTGCGCTGGGCCCGCTGCGACATCAAGAGCATCAACCTGCTCGGCAGTGTCCTGGCGGCGGAGGCGGCCAAACGGGCCGGCTGCGTCGAGGCCGTGCTCATCCGCGAGGACGGCACGGTGACCGAATGCGCGCATTCGAGCCTGTTCGCCGTGGTGGACGGGGTGCTGCGCACCCACCCCTTGGACAACCGCATTTTGCCCGGCATCACCCGCGAGATCGTGCTGGAGATAGCGGCGGACCTGGGAATCCCCTGCCGGCAGAAGGCGCTGCGCTCGGACGAACTTCGGGGCGTGGAGGAATTGTTCCTCACCAGCACCACCTCCAAGGTGTTGCCGCTGGTGACGCTGGACGGCAAACCTGTGGGATCGGGCAACCCGGGCCCGGTGACCGGCAAACTGCGGGACGCCTTCGAGGCGTGGGAAAAGGCGGACGCCCAGCGCACCCCTTCCGCCGCCGCCCTCAACGCCGGCGAGCTGTGAGGCCGGTTTCATCCCCCCAGCCAGCAACCGTGGAAGCCAGCCGGAACACGATGGGGCAGGTGCACCTTGGCCACCGGTACGGCGCTGAATGAGGACGCGTCCAACACCCACAGGTGCGCCGGGGCATCCCCTGGTGGCTGGACCAGCGCCAGCAGGTGACCGTCGTCCTCAGCCGTCCCTGCCGGTTTTGGCACAAACACGGCTTCACCCCCACGCCAACCGGCGGGCAAATCCAGTCGGCTGGTGGTGTTTCTGACCAGATCATGCTTGCGCCAACCGCCGAAATCGATCCGCAGTGTGTAGGCGAAACAGGTCCGACGGGTGGTCCTGTCCTCGCGCATGCGGGGCATCTCGCTTCCCGGATCTTCCAACGGACCCTCGGACACCCGCGAGGTGGCGAGGTTGATCTCGTAGCGCCAAAGGCGTGGGGCGTCCTTGGCGGCGGGTTCGGTCGCCTCTCCGGCGAGCACTTCCGAGGGGAACCTGGGCATGCGGCAGGCGACCAGGGTCACCGTGTCGCCATCCTGCCAGGCGTTCAGCGTGTGGAACACCGAGCCCGGGCTGACCGGGAACCAGCGCGGTTCACCCCCAGCGCGCGGGATCAGACCGATGCGGCCACCCAGCTCCGGCCGCCACCCGAAGACCCCCTTGCCCATCGCCAGGTTCGCCAGCGAAAAAGTCTGGGGCATGTCCAGGAACAAAGCATAATCGGTGGTGATGGCGAAATCGTGCATCATCACCGACCGGGGCAGGTCGATCTCGCGGGCCGCCTTCAAGCGACCGCCACGGTCCAATATTCCCAACTTCAGGTACGGCTTGGCCGGACCATAACCGAAGAAAACCATGTCGCCGGTGACCGGATCGATCTTGGGGTGCGCGGTGAATCCGCCCTTCCAGGCTCCCGCCAGGGGATCGGCGCCCAGCGTGGCCAGGCTTTTCGGATCCAGCCGGTGCGGCAGGCCGCCCTCCCACAAAGCCCAAAGTTGATCGTGGTGCCAGACCAACGCCGTGTTGGCCGAGTTCTTGTACCCGTCCATCCCGCGGGAGACTCGCGCGAGGTCGGGCAGTTCCATCAGGCCGGGGAATAGCGATTTGCCGGCCCGCTCCTCCTCTTCCAGACCGGCGGTCCGCACAAAACGGCAGCGATAACGGGCGGGGCTTCGGGCGTCATCCGGATCGAGATGGACAGCGTGGACCATGCCATCCCCGTCGAACCAGTGGTAGCGTCCCTTGGGCTTGAAGCGGGGATTGGGTCCGTTGCGCAAATAGGACCCGCGCAGGTGGCCGGGGAGTTTGCCCTCGACACGCAGCCGTTCCCCCTGGGTCTCACCGGGCAGAGGGGCGTAAAAACCCTGCAAAAAAGGGCTTTCCCCTCCTTCCCTGCCGGACAATGCCGCCGGGGAAAGCCCCAGGGCAATCAGGGCCTGGCGGCGGTTCAGCAGGGATTCGGACCATCCGCTCATGGCGCGTTCCCCGGCTTGAGCCGCATCGTGTCGCGGGACAGGCCCACCACCTCGAAACGGTTGACCGTTTTGCCCTCGCGCACCTCCAGCGTCGGCGGCTCACCTGGTTTGGGGGGTGGCAGCAATTTCCAGGAACCATCCTTCATTTGGTGACCGTCGGAAGGGGAAAGCCACATGTACCGGCATTTCCCATCCGCCTTCAGTTCGTATTCCATGCGGAACCGGCTGGGTCGGGGGGCGAAGCTGCCCTTGGCCCGGTAGACTTGAACCCCGTCGGCATCCTCCTCACGGGCATGGATCCAATGTCGACACATCGATTTCTCGGTGACCGGTTCCCCTGCGCCTTGGTGGGGAACAATCGATGCCAAAGTCCAAGCCACAGCGACCAGCATGGTTGCACCCCTTTCGGATCCCGTTTTGACTCGATCCCCAAAAATCCCAATTAGCCACACAAGATTTTAAGGAACGCCAAGGCAAACGGATGACACCAAACCAACCGCCACTTTGACACCCAGCCAAAATCGCCCTTCCGAAGCCTGGCGCCAAAGTGGCAGGCACTTTGGAGATTCTACCCTTTGCTGGGGCGATTTTTCGACATAAATCATTGAAACCATTGGCTTTATATACATTTCACCAGAGTATAAACCCATTGGCATGGCCCTTGCTTTGGTTGTTTCAAGGGATGGTTTGGAGGAATCCACAGGAAAAAGGAATGCAGGTGGCGGGTCAGCCAATGGTTGGCAGGCCCGGCCGGCTAGCACAAGACACCCCGGCACCGGCCAGGCCCAAGGCGAGCCTGCCGGCCCCGGACGAAGGGAGAGGAATCAATGGCTGAAGAGAAAATCATTGGTATCGATCTCGGCACCACCAACAGCGTGGTGGCCGTGATGGAAGGCGGCGAGGTGAAGGTGATCGCGAACGCCGAGGGCAATCGCATCACCCCCAGCGTGGTGGCCTTCACGGACAAGGGCGACCGTCTGGTGGGTGATCCCGCCAAGCGTCAGGCCGTGACGAATCCGCGCCGGACCATCTACAGCATCAAGCGTTTCATGGGCCGCCGCCACAAGGAGGTGGAGGGCGAGGAGAAGCTTGTGCCCTACAAGATCGTCGGCGGGCCCGACGACCTGGTGAAGGTGGACATCGACGGCAAGAACTACACGCCGCCCGAAATCTCCGCCATGATCCTGCGCAAGCTCAAGGAGGCCGCCGAGGCCTACCTGGGCCACACCGTGCGCAAGGCCGTGATCACGGTGCCGGCTTACTTCAACGATGCCCAGCGGCAAGCCACCATCGAGGCGGCCCAGATCGCCGGCTTCGACACCGAGTGGGAGATCGAGGATCCGCAGACCGGCAAGAAGACCAAGCAGCGGATGCGCATCATCAACGAGCCGACCGCGGCCAGCCTGGCCTACGGCATGGACAAGAAGGCCAACGAGAAGATCGCGGTTTTCGATCTGGGCGGCGGCACCTTCGATGTGAGCGTGCTCGATGTGGGCGACGGCGTGTTCAAGGTGGAGTCGACCAATGGCGACACCCACCTGGGCGGCGACGACTTCGACCAGGTGATCATCGATCACATCGCCGACGAGTTCAAGAAGGACCACGGCATCGACCTGCGCAAGGACCAGATGGCACTGCAGCGGCTGAAAGAGGCCGCCGAGCGCGCCAAGAAGGACCTGAGCCAGCAGACCAGCACCGATGTGAACCTGCCGTTCATCACGGCCGACGCCTCGGGGCCGAAGCACCTGATGCTGGCGATCACCCGGTCGAAGCTGGAGCAGCTTTGCCACGGGCTGATCGAGAAGCTGAAGGGGCCTGTGCTGAAGGCCCTGCAGGACGCCCGGCTGAAGCCCTCGGAGATCAACGAGGTGGTGATGGTGGGCGGCATGACCCGCATGCCGGCCGTGCAGCAACTGGTGAAGGAGCTGTTCGGCAAGGAAGGCCACCGCGGCGTGAACCCCGACGAGGTGGTCGCCATCGGCGCGGCCATCCAGGGCGCCCAACTGCTGCTCGGCAGCAAGTCGGACGTGCTGCTGGTGGATGTGACCCCGCTGTCGCTGGGCCTGGAGACCCTGGGCGGCCGCCTGACCCGGTTGATCGAGCGTAACACCTCCATCCCCACCGAGAAGAAGCAGGTCTTCTCCACGGCGGCGGACAACCAGACGGCCGTGACCATCAGCGTCTACCAGGGTGAGAGCGAACTGGCCAAGAGCCCGGTCAACCGGCTTCTGGGCGAGTTCAACCTGGAGGGGATCGCCCCGGCCGCGCGCGGCGAGCCGCAGATCGAGGTGACCTTCGCTCTGGACGCCAACGGCATCCTGAAGGTGACCGCCAAGGACTTGGGCACCGGCAAGGAGGCCCATGTCGAGATCAAGGGCTCGTCCGGCTTGAGCAAGGACGAGGTGGAGCGCATGCGCAAGGACGCCGAGTCGCACGCCTCGGACGAGAAGCGCAAGCTCGAGGTGATCGACGCGCGCAACGAGGCGGACAACACCGCCCACCGTGTGGAGCGGTTCCTCAAGGAGAATGACGCCAAGTTCTCCGAGCAGCACAAGGCTCCGCTGCTGGCGGCGATCAACACCGTGCGCGAGAAGGCCAAGACCGAGGAGGTTGAGGCCATCAAGCGCGCCACCCAGGAACTGCAGGCCGCCTTCAACGCGGCGCTGCAGCACCAGTCGCCCGGAGCCGGCGATGCCGGCGCTGGCGCCAGCCCGACGGGTGGCGCCTCGGCTGGTGGAGCGGGGGACGATGTGATCGACGCCGAGTTCGAGGTGAAGAAGTAATCACCGCCCCGGCGGCAAATCAAAATCCCCTTCCCGGCAGGGAAGGGGATTTTTTTTGAAAAAAACAAACCATCTGAAACTGGCTTGGTAAATCCGGGAGGCGTGACCGTTTTCAGGTTGCCCCGACCCCGGGGATGAGACAGGCCGGCCATCGTCCCGCTGGCCGCAATTCAAACCCCCGCCTGAAAGTCCCGGGCGGGGGTTTGAGTTTTACCGGACCTCATACGCGCACATACCGCGCCCGGCGGCGCACCCGCCCCTTGCGATTGGCCTGAACCACCCGGTCTCCACCCACTTCCAGGGCGGTGAGCCATCCACCCGCCCAGCAATCGGTGTCTATCAACACCGCGTATCCCAGGTCGAGGATATCGCCGTCGGGCTGGGGTGTGTGGCCAAGCACCACCGGCTGGCCCGAACTGTGCGGCTTCAGGTCGCCGGGGTCGGCGCTTTGCCACAACAGCACATCCCTCGGGGTGTAGGCGAGGGGCCAGCGGGGCAGGTAGCAAGCATGGGCGAACAGGTGTCCTCCCTGCTCGTGGCTGGTCTTGGCGGCGCGCAAAAACTCCAAATGTTCGGCGGGGATTCGGGACGGGTGATCCACGCCATAAGATTCGAGGGTTTTATCCCCGCCATGGCGTGTCCAAGCATCTAGGGAAAGCCAGCCGTCGGCAACCTGAAGGAGCATCTCCTCATGGTTGCCCAGCAGGGTCACCAGGCGCGTGCGCTCACCCAGGCGCAGCAGTTGGCGCAGCACCTCGGCGGAGTCGGGCCCGCGGTCAACCATGTCACCCAGAACCACCACCGTGTCGGCGGGTCCGGGGTTCAGGTTTTCCAGCAGGGTTTGAAGGGCTTGGGCGCACCCGTGGATATCCCCCACGGCGAACAGGTGCCCGGTTGTTTTTCTGGGCATAAATCTGGCAAACAATCCTTTCTCAAGCAGTCTGGCTAATCAGACTACGCTCGAGAGCCCGAAAAATTTCGCTCCTGGGTGAAAAAAGCGTTCAAGAGGCCCGCAAAGCAGACCCAAAATCCCCAAGCCCCCGAGCTTTCAGGGAGCCAAAGGCTCAGGCACCGGATTTTCAGGTAGTTGGTACTTCAATACGGTGCCGTCATCCGCCAGGGCGTGCAGGTGGCGGGTTCCCGGCTCGGCGGTGATGCGGATCACGCGCTTGCCCGCGGTGTCGAGCGGGACGGCCGAAAGCCGCAGCGTCTCTGGATTCACCAGCAGGATTTCCCGCTTGCCCCCGTGCAGGCGGATGGCCGCCCAGTCCGGGCCGCCCCACACCAGTTCGGCGATCTCCAAACCGGTCTCAACACCCCTTTCCAGGGTCGCCAGGGGGTAAAGCCCCTCCTGCAGGGCGATTTTTCGATTGAACCTTTCCAGCTCCCCGCCCTGGGAAGCCACCAGAAACCGTTCCCCGTCGGGCGACCAGGCCACCATGGCCGGCGCCCGGTTCACCGGCCGGAAGGAAAAGAGCGGGGCATCCACCAGATTGGTGCTGACCATCCCGCCGGGCGGCATGATCGCGTTCACCTGCAGCCGGCCCGGTTCCCAACCGATCCACACCGGCGTGTGCGGCGTCAGCCAAGGCGGCGCCACCTTGTCCACCTCGCTTTCCAGCACAAGGGCCGCCGCCGGGGTGCCGGCTTTGTCCAGCCGGTACACCTGGGCCTCGTTGCCCCGGCCCAAAATCAACCGGGTTGGATCGGTTCCGGACCACCCCAGACCGGTGGGCACGCTGCTGGCCCAGTTTGTCTCGAGGAGCGGTTTTCCGGAAGGCGAGCCCGTGTCCAGCACCATCAGAACGCCTTGGTTATTGATCAGGGCCAGGTAGGGCGGTTTCCACGCGGCCTTGATGATCCCACCCGCCATGCCGATCTGGCGGACGGTCCCGTCAGGCGCCACCAGATCCACACCTCCCAGATCTTTTTTTATTTTGACGAAAGAACCGTCGGGCGCCACCTCCAGCAGCGGCAGGGAGATCCGGACACCTGCGGGTTCACCCCACACGCGGACCGGTGCCAGCCCACGGGGTATTTCCGGGTGCCCCGGGAGTAAAAATCCCGCAATCAGCACCGCCATCCCGGCCAGGCAGAGAAAGCCCGCAAGCGCCACCATGCGGCCCGCCCGGCCTCCGGCGGCCAGGCGATTCAGTTCCCCGCGCAGCAGGTGGATCCATCCATCCAGATCGGGCCGGCGCGCCGGATCGTCCGCCATCATGGCAGCAACCTGCCGGGTGACCGACCCTGGCCAAGGCCGGTCGCCGGCCCGGCACAGGTCATCCGTCAGCCGGCCCAGGGCAAACAGGTCCGAGGCGCGAGTGGATGGCCCCCGGGCCGCCTCGGGAGCCAGATACTGACCGGGCGACCTGCCCTGCCGCCGGGTGGCCAGGCCCAGATCGAGTAGCGCCAGCCGTCTGCCACCGTCGACTGTGAACACCCAGGCGTTGCTGGGTTTCAGATCCCCGTGCAGGAGATCGCGATTATGGATGGCCCTCAGCCCCAGCGCCGCCTGCAATGCCAGGTCCAGGGATTCATGTCTCGACAGTTTGCCATTACTTGCCCGCAAATTGCGCAGAAAGACCTCCAGGGTTTCACCCTCCTGGTACGGCATCACCAGGAACAAGGTGTTCCCGGCCCGGGCCACCTCGTGCACCAGCATCACGTGGTCATCCTGAACCCGCGCGAAGGCCCGCGCCTCCTCCATCATGTCCTTCAGTCCGGTGGCCCCGGTGGCGTAATCGGGCCGGAAGGCCTTCAGCACCACCAGCCTTTCCAGCTCCGGGTCGAAGCCCTGGTACACCACGCTGCTGGCGCCTTCACCCAGCACCCGAATAACCCGGTAGCGCCCCAACGATCCCAGATCGCCATGCTCCAGACCCCTCGACAATTCCGGGGTGGCCATTTCCGGCCCATGGGCCAGCAAGCGTGTCAGCCAATCGGGCAGCCGGTCGGTTTGGTTCTTGTCACTTGCAAATCGGTCCCGCAACGAATCCATCGTCCCGGCCCGGCCGACGCCGGATTGACTTGCGAGGAAACGGGAATGCAACCGTTCCCCGCAAGTGGGACAGTTGTCCAGATGTCCGGCCAGAGTGGCCATTTCAGCGGCCTCGAGCTCGCCGGCATGGAGGCGGTCGAGTGTGGCGTCATCCGGGCAGGAATCGCCAATGCTCATCCCCATGGCGCGTTCTTCCGGTCGGGACTGACCGGTGGCATGGAACCTTGGCTCAAAACAGATCCTCGTCGATGAGATCGCGCAGGATCTCGCGTACCTTCTTGGATACGCGGCTCCGCGCGATGTAAACAGAATTGCGCGACATGCCCAGTTCGCGCCCCACCACCTCGGGATCGCGTCCTTCGAAAAACACCAACTCGAAGGCCCGCCAGGTGCTCTCCTCAAAATCGCGGGAAATAACCTTCAGCGCTCGGGAGACCACTGATTGGCTGTAATCGGCGGCATACTCCCGCTCGGGACCCGGGTCGGCCATTTGGGGCAGGGAATCGATATCTTCCATCCGGTCCAGGCGCTTCCGGCGCCGGTTGTGCCCCCGGATCTTCGCCAGCGCGATGGTCCTCAGCCACATCCGGAAGGATCCCTCCTCTGTGCGCTGAAACCCTGGAATTTTCTCCAGAACCGCCAGAAGGATTTCCTGGGCCACATCATTGGCATCGGCGGATTGCAGGCCGGCCTCCTGATTCCACTCGACGATGAGCTGCCCGTAGATCTCGACGAAACGGGCCCAAGTCTCCGGGTCGCGGGTGCGCCGCAACCGGTCCAGCAAGCTCAGGGAGGTCGAAGAGGTGGAGATAGCCATTTTCGGCAAAATCCGATCCATAGGAATCAGACCGATACACAAACATAGCACATCCACCCGCGGCCCTGCATCCGGCGGGGCCTAAATGTTCGCCACCACGGGGTAATACTCGTCGTCCTCGTTCTTGCCGCCGTAGCCTTTGCCCACCTCCTTCTCGGAATGGACAAATTCCACACTTTTGATCCACTTGACCATCTTGTACCCCAACTGGTTCTCGGCCCGCAGGCGCAGCGGAGCGCCGTGCAGGTCGGTGAGGGGATGGTCGTTCATCTCCCAGGCCAGCATCGTCTCGGGGTGGGCGGCATTTTCCAGGGTGAGTGTGTCGTAGTATTCGCCTCCGTAATGGCCCTCGCCAAACGAACGGAACACCACCACCTTCGCGTCGGGCAGCGGTTTCACCAGGTCGATTAACTGGCGCAGGGTCACCCCCCCCCACTGCGCCACGCCCGACCACCCTTGGATGCAGTGGTGCAGCGTGATCTGCTCGCGCTTGCCCAGATTTTCCAGTTCGTCGATCCCCAATTCCACCGGGTTTTCCACCAGACCCGAAACCTTCAGCTTGAAACCCTGGCGGCGCAGGTCTCCCAAACCTTCCCACTCGGGGCAGTGCGGCAGCTTGCCGTTGGGCCAGAAGTACGGGGAAATATCATCGCGCGTGTATTGCCTGCGGCTGGGCAGCCGGTTCAACACGGCGCGCTGCAGCGGGCCGAGGATCCGCCGGAAGCCCATCTGCACCCAGCGCGGTCGTTTCCACGAAACCCAATGGGTCGCCCAGCAGAGTGCCAGGATCCCGGCCACTCCCGCCAGGAAGACCAGCAGGCCTTCCGGCCCGGTGGTGTCGGTGCCGGAGATGATGTGATTCATGTTCTGGCACAGGCCGGTGATAACCACCATTCCCACATGGGGCACCAGGAACGCCAGGTAAGAACACATCGCCAGGAAGTGGATCGAGCGGGCGGCCTGCCTGCCGCCGAAGAGCTTGGGGTACCACCCGGCCCAGTTGTCGATGGCCGGCGACATGGCCAGGCCGGTGAGAAGCGACACCGGCGCCACGATGAACACGATGCCGAAGTAGCTGAGTTGCTGGAGCGCGTTGTACCGGAAGAAACCATCCGGTTCCACGGGCAGGTGGAAGGTGGCGTAGTGCACCATGACCTTGGCCGCCTCGGTGAACAGCGACAGGTCGGTGGGGACCAGCCGTTTCCACTGATTGGTGGCAAACAGCAGCGCGACAAAGATCAGTCCGTTGCCCAGCCAAAAGAAGGCGCTGAGGAAGTGCCAGTGCCGGGCGATGCCTATGGTGTGGCGGAACCCGGGCAGACCGATCCAGGGCGACAGGTAGCGGCTGTCGTCCTTGGCGGTCCAGACACGATCCTTGGGCACCTCGAAGGGTGTGAACCGGATCCAGTCGGAACCCGGCGTGCAGTGGTCGTTCCAGTACAACCGGGGATGGTCCATCAAGATGGACAGTCCGCTGCGCACCAATAGCACCATCAGCACCAGATTGACGAAATGCGCCAGGCGGAGCCACGCGGGAAAACCCACCGGGTCGTCGGGGTAGGTGATTCGCGGGGACGGGGCCAACTCAGGCAGGCCGAAGACCAGCATCCATACCCAGGCCCCCGCCAAGGGCAGCACCGCGGCCAAGGCACCCAGCACCAGGAAGGGCAGGCGCACATGGATCCGCATCCGCCGGTCTTCCGGGTAGACCAGATGGTTCGCCCGGATATTTTCCGCCATTTCACCCATACATTTCACCTATTCTCAGTCCCGCCAGGCCGGCGGGTATTCCTCATGGCCCGGCCTTGTACCGGATAGAAAGCGCAACCGGCAGCCAGTCCACCCGCTGGCGCGACAGCAGCCGATCGGCCGGATCGAGCCGGGTCAGCCCCTCGGGAGAGGTGACCAGGGTGCCACCATCCCGCAATCGGATGGCAGCCAGGGGGGAATCGACGCTGATGGAACGGATCTCCCGCCCGTCACGGTCCAGCTCCGTCACGCGGTTTTCACCCACCAGCGGAACCAGCAGCCGACGGCCAGGCAACACCTGGATTCCCGCTCCCACCACCTGGGGGGGAGGTAGCCGGAACTGATTCACCATTTCGCCCGCGGCATTGTGCCACACCAGGATGCCATCGTCACGCCACACGGCAAACCAGCCGTCGCGGGCGACCGCAACCGAGGAAATGACCCTTTTGCCCATGGAAACCAGCGCATCGCCGGTTTCCTTGCCCTGTGCATCGAGCCTGCTGACCCGGTCACGCCGGGCCAGCAGGAATCCACCGCCCTCGGCAGGAATCAAACACACCAGACGGCCTTGCAGTTCAACCGGCTCGCGCTTGGCATCTCCCTCGCGTTCCGTCCATGCCAGTTGGCCGGTCTCCCCGTCGGACTTGGCGAGGAACGGCTTGCCGTCGGAACCAAAACCGCAGGAGACAATCAAATCGCTGGTGAGCAGGCGGCCCTGGGTTTTCCCGGCAGGATCCAGCTCCAGCAACACGCTCTCGTTTTGGGCGGAATTGATCTGCCCCACCAACACTCGGTCGATAGATGGCACAGGCCTCAATTCCAGCTTGTCACGGCCGGGCTCGGCCAGCCATTGCCGCCAGGCTTGGGCGCAGGCGGCCCGGCTGCCGGCATCCTCCCTCCAGGGTGGCAATGGATCGGCGTCGCGGCCCAGCCATAGCAGGCGCGCCTCGGCTTTGCGGCACAGCGGGGCCGGCGCATCCGCCAGGCGCTCGGCCAAATCCGTCGGCCGCACTTTCTGGCCGATATCTACCAGGGCCAGCCTGGCTCGCAGTGCCACCGCGGGGTCGGCGTCGGCCGACAGCTTGACCAGCACGGCCGGCAGATTGCCCTCACCACTCTTTCCCGCCAGAAGGGTGATGGCCATTTCCCGGCGGGCGGGGTCCGAATCCTCCAGTTTGGCACGGGCGGCTTCCAAACCGCCCGGGGCGGCCAGGTCCACCTCGAGCTCGCGCGCCAGCGCCTGCTCCACGGCCGAGTCGGGTGTGTGCGGTACCAGCCGCCAAAACAATGCCCGAACCCCGGCTGGATCCTTGCCGATATCGGCCTGGCGGATCGCTTGCACCAGGGCGGACGAGGTGGTTTTGGCGGGCAAGTCGTCAGCCAGCGAGTCTAGCAGCGCCCGGGCCGTGAGGTCGGTCTCCATCGACCGGGCCCTGCGCGCCTGGCCCAGCACCGCCGGACCGGCCTCCAGCAAGGCGACGCGCGCGGCCTCGCGACGCGAGGCGTCGTCATCTGCCAGTTGGGCGATCCATTTGGGCCATTTCTTCTCGTCGTCGGGCCCGGGCAGGAAACGGTCGAGCTCACGCGCCATGGCCCGGTTGTCGCCCGAACGCACCGCCTCGCGCAGTCCAGCCAAACGGGCGGCGTTGGCGCCCCCGGCCTCCTCGTCCATCTGGTCGGGCGGAACGATGGACACCCGGCCTTGCCAGGCTTGCCAGAAGAGCGAGCCCCACAAACCGATGCCGATGACGATCAGCGACCAACCCACTCGTCTCACTCCATTCGCCCCCGGCTATTCCTTCAGGACGGCCGTCTCCCGTCTCAGTGCCTCAATGCCCGGGAGACACGGCTGGTGCGCGACTGGTATTCCCACACCACCCGCCCCGCCGCGTCGAATTCCATCGCCTTCTGCTCAGCCATGCTGGTCACCATCACATGGCCGCTGGCCAACCGGTGGGCAACGATCGGCTCTCCCACGCGGAAGCGGCGCAGCTCCTGGCCGTTGCCGTCCAGCTCCAGCACCATGTCCTGGTGCATCATGGGGATCAGCACCCGGCCATCGGGCGCGACATCCACCCGGCCGCCGGTGGTGCTCACCATCACGGGGAAGCTCTCCACCACCTCGCCGGCGGCGTCGAGACGCATGAACCGCTGTCGCATGGTCACCAGCGCCAGGCCTCCATCGGGCAGGGCGCTGGCCCGCATCACCACATCGTTGCGCGGGCGCTTCCATTCGCGCACGCGGTTGCCCTGCCGGTCCACCACGAAGAGATCCGTGCGCGTGGCGATGAAGATGTTTCCCCCCGGCAGGGCCTGCGCCACGATGGGCGCCTCCACCGGGTACTGCCACAGGATGCGGCCGGTGCGGGAACGGATGGTCACACGCCCGCCCTGGTTTTCCGCCAGCAGCACCCGGTTGCCGGGCAGCGGCTCGGCATCCAGCGGAAAGTCCACCTTGTTGATCCGCCACACATCCTTGTCCTGGCTATCCAGGACAGCCACCTCGCCCGCGTCGAGAAGGACCACGAGGGTGCGATCCAAAAACGGCCTGGGGCCTGGAGTGATGTCGGCCAACCCGGGGCCCGCCTTGGCCCACCAGTCTTTCCAGGTGGCGGTGAATTCCTGGCGCTCCTCCGGGGCCGGGCCCCACACGGCGTCGGGCGCGCTGTCTCCAGCCATCTGGTACAAGTGTTCCACCACCTGCTCCCGCAGACCGGCAGGCGCCTCGGCCAATCCCTCCAGAAGCGCCGGCATCCCCTCCCGGCGGCCACCGCGCACCAGGGCCCAAGCCGCCTGCAGACGAACACGGGAGTTGGTGTCATCCAGCAGGGGCACCACGCGGTCGGCCCACTCCGGGTCGTTTCCCAGCGCCGCCGCGGCCAGCGCCCTGCGGTGGGACGCGCGGTCAGCCAGCGCGCCGGCCAAGGCCGGCAGTCCCAACCCCGCGGCGCGCATGCGGCCCAACTCGCCTGTCAGTATCTCAAACAATGGGGCCTCGTCCGGGGAAAGTTGTCCCCCGGCGGCCAGAAGCGCCTCCACCGCCATCGGCTCGCGGTAACGCTCGAGCAGGCGGCCCAAGGCTGCCACCACTTGGGGGGACCGCCCGCGGCGGATGGCCTGGGCGCACTCCACCGCCCTTCGCGCCACTTCAGGATCGTCGCTGGTTGCGGCCTTTTCCAAAAGCTTCAGCGCGGGCAACCCGCCGGCCTGCAGCACCCGTTCGGCGTTTTGGCGTGTCGCAAAGTCATCGGCAGCCAGGTCGGTCAGCGCCGCGTCCAGTTTTTCGGGGGCCTCCAGTTGGCCCAAATGGTTCAGGTATGCCAGGGCAGTTTTGGGATTATCCGCCAGGCCCAGGGCCGTCAGAAGTTTGTCCCCCTCGGATTCCCGACCGGAAGGAACCTCACGCCATGGACCGGACAGGTCTGGGGCGCGAAGCCCTTCCCCCCCGGGAGGCACCGGCACGAACCAGGCCCACCCGGAAACGGCGCACAGCCCTGCCACGATCACCGCCAGCCCGGCGCGGGTGCGAAGCGTTTGATGGAAGGCGCGCATGGTTGATCTGCCTGATGGAATGGTGAAGTGGCACGAACTTCCCAAGCCGGTTGCCATCATTCTAACCGTTCGGCCAGTCTTTCGCCCGCGCTATTCTGTATCTTTTGCTAGAGTCTGGGCCAAGGAGAAATCAGGTATGTCCAGCCTAGTCACGCTCACTTTTCTTGTCTTGCTGGGAAACCAGCAGCCCGACGCCTTCGCGCCTCGGATCGATCTCATCCCGGAGCAATACCGGGGGGCCGATGGCAAGTACAAACCATTGAGGACCAAGCTGGTCATCCCCGATGTCGCGCGGGACAAGGTCATCTGTTTCTGCCTGTACACCACCCACCGGGGGGTGCTGAAGCTAAATACCCAACTCTACCCGCTGAAACCCGGTGAAAGCCGATCGGTGCACCTGGAGATCGAACAAGGCCAAGGATTCCGCCGGGTGTCGACCGGAGAGGTGGACACCGAAGGCTGGAGTCATGTCTTTCGCGTCGAGGGATGGAAGGACGACAAGCCCGCCACCTACCGGGTGATCCACCCGGGCGGCGCATCCTACACCGGCACCATCCGGGCCAACCCGGTGGGCAAGAACGAGATTGTGGTCGGCAACCTGTCCTGCAATTCGAACCTCGACAGGAACGAAAGGTCCGACCTGATTGCCAACCTGAAGGCGCTCGACCCCGACCTGTTGTTTTTCGCCGGCGACCAGAGTTACGACCACAAGGAGCACCTGGCCGCCTGGTTACTTTTCGGCCGGCAGTTCGGCGACATCATCCGCGACCGGCCCACGGTGACCATCCCCGATGATCACGATGTGGGCCACCCGAATGTCTGGGGTGCCGGCGGTAAAAAGTCGCTCCACCCCAACGGGGCCGATGGCGGTTACATGATGCCGGCCGCCTATGTGAACATGGTGCAGCGCCAGCAATGTGGCCACCTGCCAGACCCGGTGGATCCCGGCCCGGTGGCGCAGGGGATCGGCGTCTACTTCACCGCCCTGAATGTGGGCGGCATCGATTTCGCCATCCTGGAAGACCGAAAATGGAAACCGGGCCCGCTGGGTTTGGTCGATGTTCGGGGGCCAAGGCCCGACCATGTGACCGATCCCAAGCTTGACCCCAAAAGCCTGGACGTGCCCGAGGCCACGCTACTGGGGGACCGTCAGCTTCGCTTTCTGTCGGGATGGGCCAAGGATTGGCGGGGAACCACCATGAAGTGCGTGCTGAGCCAGAGCCCGTTCTGTGGAGCCGCCCACCTGCACGGCCCGAAGCAAGACCGCGTGATCGCCGATCTGGACTGCAACGGCTGGCCGCAGTCGGGCCGGGACGCGGCGCTGCGCGAGATACGCAAAGGATTCGCCTTCATGATGGCCGGTGACCAGCATCTGGCCACCGTGGTGCGTCATGGGGTCAACGAGTGGGGCGACAGCGGCTGGCAGTTCACCAGCCCCAGCATCTGGAACCTGTACGGCCGTGCCTGGGCTCCTTTGGAGAAAAACACCCGCCCATTCCCAGGTAGCCCCCTGCCCGCCGCCGGCGATTTTCAAGACGGGCTCGGCAACCGCATCACCGTGGCCGCCTACGCCAACCCCTCCCCCGCCAATTACCAAGCAGCCGGCTTCGGCCTGGTGCGTTTTAACAAACCCACCCGGCAGATCACCATGGAGTGCTGGCCCCGCTTTGTGGATGTGACCAAACCGGGCGCCACCCAGTTCCCAGGCTGGCCGCTCACCATCACACAGGAGGACAACTACGGACGCAGGGCTCTGGCCTGGCTTCCCACCTTGGAGACCGGCTTCACGGATCCGGTCATCCAGGTGGTGGACGAGACCACTAGCGAAGTGGTCTACACGCTGCGCATCCGCGGCTCCACCTGGCAGCCCAAGGCGTTCCGGGCCGGGCCACACACCCTCCGCGTGGAAGGACAAGACGGCACGGTGCTGGAATTCAAGGGTGTGTTGGCGACCTTGAAGGAGAACCTTTCGGTCCTTCGCACGGGCAAGTAAAAACTTATCCCTCACGGCACCCAATCGGGGAACAGCTCACCGGTTTTGGTTTTGGGTTTGGCTGGCTCGGCGGGCAGGAGGGCCATCAGGGCGGACAGGTGGTCGGCCTCCTCAGGCTTCTTGTCGTGTCGCCACCGGGCGATGCGGGGGAAGCGCAGCGCGATCCCCGACTTGTGGCGGGTGGAACGCTGGATCCCCTCGAAAGCCAGCTCGAACACCAGCACCGGCTCCACGGTGCGGCCGGCGCCGAACTTCTCGCGGGTGTGGGTGCGCGCGAACTTGTCCACACGCACCAGCTCCTCATCGGTTAGACCGCTGTAGGCCTTGGCGATGGTGACCAGCTTTCCCTCGTGCCACACGGCGAAAGTGTAATCGGTCATCAGGCTGGCGCGCCGGCCGCGGCCACGCTGCGCCGCCACCAGCACCGCATCGATGCTGAAGGGATCGATCTTCCATTTCCACCAGTCGCCCCGGGCGCGGCCATCGCGGTAGGGCGAATCCAGCCGCTTCAGCATCAGGCCCTCGGTGCCGAGCTGGCGGCTTTGCTGACGCATTTCCCACAAATTAGACCAATCGCCCCCCAAAATGGGCGACATGCGGAGGCTGTCGCCCGTCTTTCCCGCCAACAGCTCCTGCAGCAGGCGCCTGCGCTCCCGCAGCGGGCGCTCACGCAGGTCGACGCCCTCCAGTTCCATGCAGTCGTATGCCTGAAACGCCACCGGCAGCTCGGCCAACACCTTTTTGCCGACAGCCTTGCGGCCGATACGCTTCTGCAACTGACCAAACGGACCAGGCCACGCCTCACCCGGGAACCACTGCAGCAGTTCGCCGTCGAGCACGGCGTCGCGGGGCAACCGCTGGAGCGCCCGAGTCACCTCGGGGTAGCGGTCGGTCACGAGTTCCTCGCCGCGAGTCCACAGGTGGACCTGGCCGGCCCTTCGGATCGCCTGGGCTCGGATGCCGTCCCATTTCCACTCGGCCTGCCACTCGGCGGCCGATCCCAGTCCGGCAGGGTCACCCTCCACGGGGGAGGCTAGGAAGAACGGGTAGGGGCGGCTGGTATCCGTTTGCCCCTCGGCCAGCGCCAAGGACTGGTACCAAGCGGGGGAGGGTTGCCAATCGCCCATCAGCCGGTGGGTGATCACGCCCAAGGGCTGGCCCAGCGCGGACGCCAGGCCCCGGGCCACCAGTTGCCGTGACACGCCCACCCGGAAGCCGCCGGTGATCAGCTTGTTCCACACGAAGCGGCCGGTCTGGTCGAGACTGGCCCACGCTGTGAGCAGCCTCTCGCGTTTGGAGTCCTCATCCATGCGGGCCATGGGTAGCAGGCGTTCCTCCACCCAGCGGTGCAGCGGTATGGTTTCGGCATCGCATTCGCCCGGCACTAGCAGCGCGATGGTTTCCGCCAGGTCACCCACAGCCAATTGGCACTCGTCCAAAAGCCATGGCTCGATGCCGGCCGCCCGGGCGGCCCATTCCATCAGCCGGGCCCGGGGCACCACGCTTTTGGGCCGGCGACCCACCAAAAAATGCACCGCCCACGCCGCATCGGCCGGATCGGCCTGCTGAAAATACCGGGTGAGCGCCGCCAGCTTGTCGCCGGTGCGGGTGGTCTCGTCCAGTTCGGTGAATAGCCGGCAGAAGGCGATCATTCCGCCTCTCCGGGGTTTTCGTCCGCGGTGGCGCTGGTGTCGGCCCGCTCCCCTTCCCACGGCGTGGATAGCGCCTTGGCATCCAGCCCCCGCTCGCGCAGGTATCGGGTGAGAATGGCGGTGGAGCCATGCGTGGCCAGCACCGTGGTGGCACCGGTCGCCTCGATGGCACCCAGCAATCCCTGCCAATCGGCGTGGTCGCTAACCACAAAACCCCGGTCGGCGGCACCACGGCGGCGCGTGCCGCGCAGCATCATCCAGCCGGAAGCGAACGCGGTGGAAATTTCGCCGAAACGGTTCAGCCAGGGGGTGCCCTGCGCCGAGGGCGTAGCCAGCACCAGCGCGCCTTTCCAGCCACCCTCCGGTACCCCGTCCGACACAGCGCGTGTGGGAGGCAAATGGATGCCCGCCGCGCGGTACGCCTGGGTCAGCTTGTGCGTGGCCCCGTGCTCGACGATGGGGCCGGGGCCATCGACCAGCCCGGCCAGCAGACGCTGCGCCTTGCCCAGAGCGTAGCCAAGCAGCACAGCCACACGCCCCTCGGCAGCGGAGCGGTGCCACCATTCGAGGATCTGCCGGCGCACCACCTCCGGATCAGGCCAGCGGTAGACCGGCATGCCGAAGGTGCATTCGGTGATGAAGGTGTGGCAGCGCACCGGCTCGAACGGCTGGCAGGTGGGATCGGGGGTGGTCTTGTAATCCCCGCTGGCCACCCACACATGGCCCCGGTGCTCCACGCGCACTTGCGCCGAACCCAGAATGTGGCCGGCCGGGTGCAGCGACACGGTGACCGGGCCCATGCGCACCTTCTCGCCCGGCTGAACGGTCTGGATGACTGCCGATTCCCCCAGCCTCGCGCGCAGCACCGTCAGCCCATCGGCCAGCGCCAGGTACGAGCCACTGCCAGACCGTGCATGGTCGGCATGCGCATGCGTGATTACCGCCCGAGCCACCGGCCGCCACGGATCGATGGTAAAATCGCCGTGCGGGCAATGGAGCCCTTCGGTGGTGACGGTCAGGAGATCTTGGGAAGGGTTCATGGATGCGGTGCCAGCGCTTGATGATCCCATGGTAGGGAACACCCAACCCATCTATCGCAGCAGCTTTTTCACGGTCCACAGGTTGGATATAATCAAATCTGTACCATTTGAATGAGGGAATCCATTCCATGTCCATCACCGTGGAAATTCCGGAGGAAGTGCTGGCAGCGATCCGTTTTCCACGGGAGCAACTGGGCAAACAGTTACCCGTGGAGATGGCGTATGCCCTGTACGCCCGCGGACTGGCCTCGTTAGGCACTGCGCGGCGTCTGGCCAATTTGGACAAATGGTCTTTTCTGGAAGGCTTGGCAGAACGCAAAATTTGCCGCCATGTGTCCGAATTGGATCTGGAGGAAGACATCGCCCATGCGACCTCCAGTCATCAGTAATTCCTCACCCATCATTCACCTCGGCAAAATCAACCAGCTTCATCTGCTGAAGGACCTTTTCGGCGAAATTTTGATACCCAAGGCGGTCCACGAGGAATGCGTGGTGCAGGGAAAAAACCGTCCAGAAGTGGATGCCATTGTGGAAGCTGACTGGCTCAAGGTCCACGAAACAACAGACAAAAACCTGATCAAGCTGCTTCGTTCCGAGATTGACCAAGGAGAGGCCGAATCGATTGCGCTTGCAATTCAAATACAAGCTGGATTGATCTTGCTGGACGATTCCGAGGCGCGAGAGAAGGCAAGGTTGTATGACCTGCCGATATGCGGAACCCTTGGTGTCCTTCTCAGGGCGAAATTAAACGGAAAGCTAAGCTCACTTTCCACAGCGTTAACAGACCTGCAGGCCTCTGGTTTCTGGATCCAAAACAATCTAGTCGATCGACTCCTTCTAGAAGCCAACGAGAAAAAATAGCCAAACCTTATCGCAAAATATCGGGCCCATTCATGCAACCAACTCTAGACCTTCCCCCGGATTGGCTGAACAGCCCGGAACCGTTGCAATTTCACCTCCCCGATCTCCCCGCCACCCGGGCCTTGGGAGAGGCCCTCGGCCGCATTGCCAAGCCCGGGCTGGTGGTGGCCTTGGTGGGCGAATTGGGCGCGGGGAAAACCTCGCTCGTCCAGGGGTTGGCCAAGGGGCTGGATGTGCCCGACCCCGGCCAGGTGACCAGCCCCACCTTCACGCTGCTGATGGAACACCACGGCCGGCTGCCGCTGTTCCATGCCGATGGTTACCGACTGAAAAGCCCATGGGAATGGGTTGACCTGGGCGGGGACGAGGCGCTGGCGGCGGGCGGTGTGGTCTGCATCGAATGGCCCGACCGCCTGGGGCAATTTTTACCCGAACGCCGCCTTCAGGTCTCGCTGGCGCACGCCGAGGGCGGTGGCCGGATGGCACGCCTCGAGTGGCTGGGCTAGGCGAACAGTTCCCGGATCACACGCCCGTTGTCGATGGCGGAAACCTCGCGGCCCTGGTGATCCGTGAGCCGCAGTTCCGGATCCATGCCCAGCGCGTGGTAGAGCGTTGCGGCCAAGTCTTCTGGGCTGCAGGGCAGGTCCACCGCATGCGAGGCGTCTTTGTTCGAGCTGCCCAAGAGGCCGCCTCGGGCGACGCCGCCGCCGGCGAAAAGACCGGGGAACAGGAAACTCCAGTGGTCGCGGCCCCATTCGCCGTTGGCCTTGGGTGTGCGGCCCATCTCGCCCAAGGCCACCACCAGGGTGTCATCCAAAAGACCACGGGCCTCGAGGTCGGTGATCAACGCCGAGGCGCCTTGGTCAAAGGTGGGTAGCAGGTGTTTGTGCACATCGGCGGTGTTGCGGTGCGAGTCCCACGAGTAGCCATCCACGCAGTCGTAATGCACCGTCACATACCGGGCCCCGGCCTCCACCAGCCGGCGCGCCATCAGGCACGACTGGCCGAACAGGTGGCGCCCGTAGCGGTCGCGCAGCCGGCCGTCCTCGGCGCGGATGTTCAGCGCGTCGCGCGCCCGGCCGCTGGTGAGAAGCGCCAGCGCCTTGTTCTGAAACGAATCCACCTCGCGCGCCAGACGCTCATCGGCCGCCTTGCGGGCCGCGTCGAACTTTTCCAACAGGCCGGTGCGGCCGCGCACGCGTTCGGGCGCCCCACCCTCGGGCGATTGCAACCCGTCGATCTGGAAAGTCAGCTCGCCGTCCACGCAGTCGCGCCAGTAGGGGTTGTCGTTGACATCCCGTTTGTCCACGGCGGTGGTCAGCGGATTGTGGGCGCGGCCCAGCCAGCCGGCGTGCTCGCCCGGTCGGCGGTACTGGCCCGCCTCCTGCAGCCGGCCCAGGCTGTTGGGCAGCACGAAGTAGCGGCCCAGATCATTCGGTCGGCCGGCGGCTGCCCGCGATTCGGTCATTTCCAAAACAGATCCGATGGCGGGCCAATCGTGCTGCGTGGGGTTGAACCCGGTGCCGATGGGCACATGCCAGCGCTTGCCGGTCTGCAGGTAGTGGGCGCCACCGGAATGATCGTTCCAACCGTGGCCCAGCGTGCGCAGGATGGTGTACCGATCGGAGATGGCCGCCAGGCGCGGCAGATGCTCGCAGATCCGCAGGCCGGGGGTGCGGGAGGCAACCGGCTTGTACGGCCCGCGGATCCGGTCGGGCGCGTCGGGCTTCATGTCGAAGGTTTCGAGTTGGCTGGGACCGCCAAACAGAAACAGGAAGATCACATTCTTGGCGCGGGGTTTTTGATCGGGAGCGGAAGCCAGCAGGCTGGGCAGGTTCAGTCCCAGCAAACCGGTGCCCGCAGCCAAAACCGACCGGCGGGTGGGCAGGTTGTCGCGCTGGTCATGGTGGATGAGGCGAAGCATCGAAAAAACCGGCACGGGAAATAGCGTGGGGCGATTTATCCAGTATCGGCCATTCCAAGCCCGGGGTCAAAGGAAAACCACACGGAGAAACGGATGTACCATGGAAGCAATAGATAATCGCTCCTCCCCACGGTTGCACCATGTCCATCCTCATTGTCGGCGCAGGCCCGGTCGGCCTCACGCTGGCGGTCACCCTTAAAAAACTGGGGATCGCATGTCGGCTCATCGACAAGGAGGCCCAACCCACCAATCAGTCACGCGCGGCGATCATCCACGCGCGCACCATGGAAGTGTTCGAGCGCCTGGGACTGGTGGCCCCGTTTCTTGCCGAGGGCGAGCGGGTGTACTCGGTGCAGGTCCGTTCCGGCTGGGACAATATCCTGCTCGATGTGAGCCTGGCCGGCCTGCCCACCGAATACCCTTTTTTCCTGGGTCTGAACCAGACCTCCACCGAACGGCTGCTGACCACGGAACTGCTCAATCTTGGGGGCAGTGTGGAGCGTTCCGTCAGCCTGACCGGTCTGCGGCAGAACGAAACCAGGGTGGAAGTCACGCTAACAGGGGCCGACGGCGCCCAAAGCGTGCAAACATTCCAGCATGTCGCGGGTTGCGACGGGGGCCACAGCACCGTCAGGCATCTGCTGGGTTTACCCTTCGAGGGGGAAACGCTCGACACGCAGTGGATCACGGCCGATGTGCGGATTGATTGGGACTTCCCTGGCGACAAGGCCCTGGGCTGCCTGTGCCCCAGCGGACTGGGCTTCATCGCCCCGATGGACCGGGACCGCTGGCGGGTGATTCTCAACGCGCCGGACAATATCCCGCTGCCGGTTGCGGATTGGACGCTGGAAAAGATCCAGTCACTTTGCGTGGACCGGTTCGGCATCCCGCTCCGCCTGCATGACGCTGTCTGGATCAGCCCGTTCGGCGTGAACACGCGCATGGCGCCCCGCATGCGGGTGGGACGTGTTTTCCTTGCAGGCGACGCGGCGCATGTGCATAGCCCCGTGGGTGGCCAGGGGATGAACACCGGTATCCAGGACGCCTTCAATCTGGGGTGGAAACTGGCCCAAGCCGCCAAGGGCGAGGCGGGTGACAAGCTGCTGGAAACCTATCACGAGGAGCGCCACCTCAACGCGGCTCGCCTGCTCTCCATGGTGGGCCCGGCCACCCGGGTGGTGAACTGGCAGGGCTCGTGGGCCACCAGCCTGCGCAACACCGCCATGAAACTGGCGGGCATGCTGGGGGCCGGAGGCATCATGGCCCGCCGGGTCAGCGAGTTGGATGTGAACTACCGGGGCTGCTCGGGTTTCGGCGAACACCTTCCCTCGCTCAAGGAATGGATCGGCGAGGTGGCGCACGAGGAACCCGCCCCTTGGATGACCGATTGTTGGGATTTCTCCAAAGGTCCCAAGCCGGGGGAAAGGGCGCCCGAGGCGCACGGCTTGTTGCGGCACCCCGGAGAGTTGGGAACCCGCATGCACCAGGCCTGTGCCAACGACCTGCGCTGGCACCTCTTTGTGTTTTCAGGCGTTCATCCTCGCATCGACCGGGTCGATCACCTCAAGGCGTTGGTCGGTCAGGTTGATTCCCGATTCGGGAACCAGATTGCCACCCACCTGATCTGCCCCAACCTGCATCAACACCCCAACCTGTGGATCGATTCAGGCCTGGAGGCCCACCACGCCTACGGGGCCAGGCAGGAATGCCTCTACCTGATCCGGCCCGACGGGTATGTGGGTTTCCGGTCACAACCGGCGTTGTGGGACCCTTTGAAAGCTTATTTTTCGGGAATTTCCGCCTGAACCAGCCCACGGTTGGGTCCGGGCAGCCGATAGATTAAAATGAGAACTGTTTCAGACTCTGCCCCGGAACGGTTTACACCATGCGTTCCATCTTGTTAGGCCTGGTCCTGTCGGTCGGTTTGGCAACGCACTCGGCCGCGTCCGAAGGGAGTGCGGCGGACCGGGCGTTTTTCGAGAAGAAGATCCGCCCCCTCCTCGATCAACATTGCCTGAAATGCCATTCCGAGCAGGCACGGGCCAGCGGAAAACTGCGCGGCGGCCTGCTGCTCGATTCGGCCGAAGGGTGGAAGCAGGGTGGGGACACCGGCCCGGCCATTCTGCCTGGCAAAGCCGCCGAAAGCCTGTTGGTCCAATCGCTCAGCCACACGGGCGACCTGAAAATGCCACCGGCCGGCAAACTGCCCGACTCGGCGATTGCCGACCTGACCGAATGGGTGCGCCGGGGCGCCCATGATCCACGCGTCGCCAAGGCAGCCACAACCAAATCCAACAGCCCCAGTCTGGAGGAAGGTCGAAAATTCTGGTCCTACACAACCGTGGCCAATCCTTCCCCCCCGGCGGTGCGCGACACGGCCTGGCCCGCCGGCGACATCGACCGTTTCGTCCTCGCCCGACTCGAGGCCGAGGGGATGCGGCCCGCAGCGCCGGCCGACCGCCTCACGCTCTTCCGCCGGCTCAGCTTCGACCTGACTGGTCTGCCCCCCGACCCCGCCGCAGCGGAGGCCTTCGCCCGGTCAAAGGATCCCCAGGCGCTGGAGAAGGCGGTGGACTCCATGCTGGCCACACGCGCCTTCGCCGAGCGCTGGGCCCGTCACTGGCTGGATGTGGCCCGTTTCGGCGAGAGCGTCACGCTGCGCGGCTTTATTTTCCCCAACGCCTGGCGCTACCGCGATTTCGTCATCGACGCATTCGCGGCCGACATGCCCTATGACCGGTTCCTCCGCCTGCAGATCGCCGGAGACCTGATGCCGGCCTCCACCGCCGAGGAAAAAGCCCGTAACCAGATCGCCACCACCTACCTGGTGCTGGGCAACACCAACTTCGAGGAGCAGGTCAAGAAACAACTCGACATGGATGTGGTGGATGACATGCTCGACACCATCGGCACGGGTATCCTGGGCCAGACGCTGGGCTGCGCCCGCTGCCACGACCACAAGTTCGACCCCATCCCCACGCGCGACTACTACGCCTTGGCCGGCATCTTCGCCAATGTGCAGGCCATGGAGCATGCCAATGTCTCCAAATGGATCGACCTGCCCTTGCCGGTGGATTCCCAAACCGAGACCGCGTTGGCCGACCGGGAAAAGCGTGTCAACGAACTGGAAAAGCGTATCAAGGCCGCCCAGGGGAAGAGGGGTGCCGCCAAGGGGGTACTGGCCCTCACCGACGCGCCAGGCATCGTGGTGGATGATGACCAGGCCCGCAAGGTGGGCGACTGGTTGCATTCCACCCACAGCGGTACCTACCTGGGCAAGGGCTATTCGCACGACAAGAACGAGGGCAAGGGCGCCAAGACCATCACTTTCCAGCCCCCGGAACTTCCCGCCGGCAAATACGCGGTCTGGCTGGCTTACTCGCACGGTGACAGCCGTTCCGATTCGGTGCCTGTTTCCATCTTCTGTGCCGAGGGCGAGGTCGAGAAGAAGGTCTCCATGAAACCCGCGCCGCCGGTCGAGGGGCGCTATGTCTCGCTGGGCGAATTCCAGTTCGAGAAGAATGTCGGCTATGTGATCGTTTCCAACGAAGGCACCACCGGCCATGTCACAGCCGACGCGGTGGTGTTCGTGCCCACCGACAAGAAGCCCACCGCTTCCGCCCCAGGCGATGACCAGGTGGCCGCATTGCGAAGCGAGCTGGCCAACCTGAAGGCCCGGGGGCCGGAGCGCCCGCGCTCCATGGGTGTGCGCGAGCGGGAAAAGATCACCGATGCCCGCGTCCATATCCGGGGGCAGGTCAGCACATTGGGACCCGTGGTGCCCCGAGGCGCGCTGCGGGTGATCTCCCTGACCGCCCCCGCCATGCCCGCCGACCAGAGTGGCCGCGTGCAACTGGCCGAGTGGATCACCCACCCCGATCACCCGCTCACCGCCCGGGTGATGGCCAACCGGGCGTGGCACTGGCTGTTTGGCGCGGGGCTGGTGCGCAGCGTGGACAACTTCGGCGCCACCGGCGACAAACCCAGTCATCCGGAACTACTCGACCACCTCGCCACCCGCTTCAAGGCCGAGGGTTGGAGCCTCAAGGCACTGGTGCGGTCGATAGTGCTGTCCAAAACCTATGGCCAGTCCTCCGGGGTGGCGCACCCGGCCGACCCGGATAACCGCCTGCTGTCGCACGCCAACCGCCGCCGGCTGGACGCCGAGTGCATACGCGACGCCATGCTGGTGGCCGGCGACAACCTCGATGCGGGCGGCTTTGGCGGCCCGGGTTTTGGAAAAAACGAATCCGATTACGGCTTCACCACCGATGCCCGGGTGCGCAGCCTTTACTTGCCGGTGCTGCGCAATGTGGCCGACCCCTGCCTGGAAGTGTTCGACCGGGCCGACCCCAGCCGGGTTGTGGGCGCCCGTGATACCAGCACCGTGGCGCCGCAAGCCCTGTTTTTGCTGAACAATCCGCTGGTGGCCGACCAGGCCCGACGAACCGCCCGGCGGGTGCTGGCCGACCCCGCGCTGGTCGATGACGCCGCTCGGCGGGATCGCCTCTGGCGGATCATTTTGGGCCGGCCACCCTCCGCAGCTGAAAGCAGCCAGGCTATCGCCCGCTGGCCCGCCAAGCTGGAGCCCGAGGCTGGATGGGCCACGCTGGCCCACGCGCTGTTCGCATCACCCGATTTCCGCGCCCTGGATTGACCACCATGCAAACGCACCTTTTGCCACCGGTGACCCCATCCAGGCGAGCGGCATTGCGCGCGGCGGGTTGCGGATTCGGTTCGCTGGCTTTCGCGGGCCTGACAGTCGGTTCCCGCGCTGGAACCGTGGCACCCCACCATGCCGCCCGCGCCAAGCGCATCATCTTCGTGTTCATGCAGGGCGGCGTCAGCCAGGTGGACAGCTTCGACCACAAACCCCGCCTGGCCACCGATGACGGCAAAATGCTGTCCTTCGACGATGCCCGGGTGCTGGCCAACACAGGGGCCCGCGGCGGCAACCACCGCGTGATGAAGGCGCTGTGGAAGTTCAACCGCCACGGCCAATGCGGCCACTGGGGCTCGGAACTGTTCCCCCACCTCAACCGGCGCGTGGATGACCTGTGCTTCATCCACTCCATGCACACCGAGGGGGTGGCGCACGGTCCCGCAACCTTGTTCTTGCACACCGGCACCACCACGCAGATACGCCCCAGCATGGGTGCCTGGGTGCAGTATGGGCTGGGCAGCGAGAGCGACAATCTGCCAGGCTTTGTGACCATCGCCCCCTCTCCCGGCAACGGCGGGGCCCGCAACTACGGCAGCGGCTTCCTGCCGGCTGCCATGCAGGGCACCGCCCTGGGCCGGGCGGGCGCGCCGCTTCCCAAAGACCCGGTGCGTGACCTGAAACCTGGCACCGCCTCCCCCCAAACGCTGAACCTGCTGGAGGGCCTGCTCGCCGGGCAGAGGGAATTGCACCCCACCGACCAGGTCATCGACGCGGTGGGCAAATCCTACGAGCTGGCGGCGCGCATGCAGCTCACGGCCCCTGGCCTCCTCGACCTCAATGGCGAAACGCCCGAGACCGAACGCCTGTATGGCATCGACAAGAAAACCACCGAGACCTTCGGGCGCCAGTGCCTTCTGGCCCGCAGGCTGGTGGAGGCGGGTGTGCGCTTCGTGCAGGTGACCTACGGCGACGGCAGCGCCAATCCAGCCTGGGACCAGCACAGCAACATGCCCGAGCACGCCAAGCACGCCCGGGCGGTGGATCAACCGGTGGCGGGCCTGCTGATCGACCTCAAGCGCCGCGGTCTGCTCGATGACACCATCGTCTGGTTCGGCAGCGAGTTCGGCCGCACTCCCTACGCCCAGCAGAACGGCACCGGCCGCGACCACAACCCGGGCGGCTTCACTGTTTTGCTGGCCGGCGGTGGATTCAGGCCCGGGTTCAGCTTCGGCGCCACCGACGAGTTCGGCGCGCAGGCCGTGGAGAACAAGGTGCACATGCACGACCTGCACGCCACGCTGCTGCACCAGTTGGGCATCAACCACGAAAGGCTCACCTTCCGCCACGCTGGCCGCGACTTCCGCCTGACCGATGTCCACGGACGGGTGGTGCGGGAAGTGCTGGCCTGAACGCGGGGAGAAAACCCAAGCTCCGCATGCCGAGGTTCCGATGCGCAGCATCCTGATCGAAAAACCGTACAAGTTCGTCCCGCCCATCCGGGCGCGGTGGCCCCAGTACTGGCTGCTGAAGTTGGGCGCCTTCAAGTCGTACCTGCGCAACGAGTGCGGCGTGGTGGCGCATGAGTGCCGGAATGTGGACCTGCTGCGCCAATCCCTCCGGGCCGGACACGCCATCCTGCTGGCGGCCAACCATTGCCGCACCGGCGACGCGGTCGCCATCGGCCACCTGGCCAATGAGGCCCCCTGCCCCATGTACGCCATGGCCAGTTGGCACCTGTTCAACATGGGTTGGTGGCGCACCCTGTCGCTGCGGGTGATGGGCGCCTTCAGCGTCTACCGCGAGGGTCTGGACCGGCAGGCCGTGGACGAGGCGGTGAACATCCTCCACAAGGCGGAGCGACCCCTGCTCATATTTCCCGAGGGAATCTCCACCCGCACCAACGACCACTTGATGGGATTCATGGATGGCCCGGCCTTCATCGCGCGCACGGCGGCCCGGCGCCGGGCCAAGGACAACCTCGGTCAGGTGGTGATCCACCCCGTGGCGATCCGCTACCTGTTCGAGGGCGACCTGGATAAAGCCTGCGACCCGGTACTCACCACCATCGAGAAGCGCCTCACCTGGCGGCCGCGGCAGGACCTGCCCCTGGTGGAACGGATCATCCAGGTGGGAAACGCGATCTTGTCGCTCAAGGAGCTGGAGTACGGGCTGCGGGCCATGGATGGCGGATCGCTGCGGCAACGGCAGACCAACCTGGTCAATCATCTGCTGGGTCCACTGGAGAAGGAATGGCTGGGCGGCCCCCAGGAGGGACAGGGCACCACCAACCGCATCAAGAACCTGCGCATGCGGATCTTTCCCGACATTAGCCGCAACGAACTGGACGAGGCCGAACGCGCCCGCCGCTGGCGCCAACTGGAGGACACCTACCTCGCCCAACAGATCGATTGCTACCCTGGCGACTACATCACCGCCTACCCTTCGGTGGACCGCATGCTGGAGACCGTGGAAAAATTCGAGGAGGACCTCACCGAGGTGGCCCGGGCCCACGGGCCCATGCGCGTGGTGGTGGATGTGGACGAGGCGATTGAAGTCACCCCCGAGCGGGATCGGCGCGCGACGGAAGACCCCCTCATGGCCCAGGTGAAATCCCGGTTGGAGACCAAACTGGCAACGCTGCGCGGCGAGAGCCGCATGTACCAACCCCGCTGAAACAGTCGCCTCGGGCCGTCTTTTTTGCTGCGTTTCGCCCGGGGATCGTGTAGCCTCAAACCCGAGAACACTCTTTCCTCTTCCCCGGGAGTATCCCCATGTTGCGAGCCTTTGCCCTGATACTGGCCCTGGGTGGCCTGGTCGCCCTGCAGGCCCAGGAACCCGCCCCCAAATCACCCGGCGAAAAGGCCCAAAAACAACAGGCCAAAGGTGCGGCCAAGGGCAAGGACGCCAAGACCGCACCCAAGGGCCCACCGCCGGTCACGCCCACCGAGGCCAATGTGGCCTACGGCGCCCATCCCCGTCAGGTGCTTGATTTCTGGAAACCCGCCTCCGACAAACCCACCCCCTTGGTGGTGATGATCCATGGTGGCGGCTGGGTGAACGGCAGCAAGGACAACTACGCCCGGCAGGTGGCCCCGTACCTGAAGGCCGGTATCGCCTGCGCCGCCATCAACTACCGCATGGTGCCCGAAGCCACCGAGAAGGGGATCGACCCGCCCGTGAAGTGGCCTTTGGAAGACGCCGCCCGCGCCGTGCAGTTTTTGCGCAGCAAGGCGAAAGAATGGAACATCAACCCCGACCGCATCGGCGCCACCGGCGGCTCGGCCGGTGGTTGCTCGTCGCTGTACCTGGCCCTGCACGATGATCTGGCCGATCCCAAGTCGGAGGACCCGGTCGCCCGCCAATCAACGCGGTTGTACACCGCGGCTGTCACAGGCGCGCAGACCACACTCGACCCGAAGGTTTTGCGCGAGTGGATGCCCAACTACCGCTATGGCGGCCACGCCTTCGCCATCCGCACCGACAAGGAGCGCGACGGCGCCTTCCAGAAATTCTGGGAGAAGCGCGATGAATTGATGCCCAAGATTCGCCTGTACTCGCCACTCGAGCAAGTCAGCAAGGATGACCCGCCCATCTACCTGGAATACCCCAGCCAAAAAAAGCCCGCCGTGAAGGGCGAAAACCAGGAGGACCCCACCCACTCGGCCCTGCTGGGCATGATCCTGATGGAGAAACTCAAGGAAGCCGGCGTGGAAGGCTTGCTGGTATATCCCGATGCTCCCAATGACAAATACAAGAACAGCCAGGCCTGGTTGATTGAGCGGTTGAAGCGGTGATTCCTTGGCCAAAGCGGAACGTGTTTATCTGGAAACTACCATCATCAGCTACATCACGGCCCGTCCAAGCCGTGATGTTGTGGTGGCTGGCCACCAAATGGTGACCCGTTCCTGGTGGGACTACCGAAAACCTGCTTTTTCGGTTTTTGTTTCAGAATTGGTGGTCCAGGAGGCCAAGGCAGGAGATGCTGAAGCCGCAAAGGCCCGTTTGGAGCTAATTTCGGACTTGGCCGTGCTCCATCTCAAACCTATCGCCTCGGCCTTGGCAAAGGATCTATTGGTTCAAGCAGCACTTCCCGCCAAAGCAGTGGAGGACGCCCTCCACATTGCAATCTGCGCAAGCCATGGCATAGAATTCTTGCTTACATGGAATTGCAAGCATTTGGCAAACGCCAGAATGCGACCGATTATCGAACGGGTCTGCAAGAGCCATCACTTGCCAGCGCCTATCATTTGCACCCCTGAAGAGTTAATGGAGGGTCCTTCATGACCGACCCCATTGTCGAAGAAATCCGAAAAATCAGGGACGAACACGCCAAACGGTTCAACTACAACCTGGACGAAATCGTCCTGCACCTTCAGGAGGAGGAAAAAAAATCGGGTCGAACCGTGGTGAATTTCGAGCCTCAGCGGATCGACCCCATCCCTGAACAACCGGCCTGACCAACCCTAAGTGCAGGTTTCCTGAAGAAACCCCTCCTCGTGTGACTGGAGGGGTTCCTTCGTTTATAGTCATGTCCATCTTATTGAGGATCAACCATGCGCCCCCTCCAACCCATCTTGCTGCTAGCCTGCGCCCTCGCCCTGTTCACCCTGCCCCTGGCCTGGGGTGAAGCTGACAACGCGGCCAAGCCCGGTTTGCTACCCGCCGTGGCTAAGGGGCCCATTTGGCTGAAAGGCAACCTGCACACCCACTCGCTGTGGAGCGACGGCGATGATTTCCCCGAGATGATCGGCGACTGGTACAAGCGCAACGGGTACCAGTTTTTGGCCCTCACCGAGCATAATGTCATCGCCGAGAAGGAGCGCTGGATTGATGCCAAGGTCGATGAGTCCAAGCGCGGAACCGCGTTGGCCAAATACCTCAATCGTTTCGGGGAAACCTGGGTGGAGCGACGCACTGTCGATCTGAAGGGCAAGGCCACCAGCCAGGTCCGCCTGAAACCCTTCCGCGAGTTCCGCAACCTGCTGGAGGAACCCGGCAAATTCTTGCTGGTACCGGCCGAGGAGATCACGCACAAGTATGTCAAGGCTCCCGTGCACATGAACGGGATCAACCTGCGCGACACCATCACCCCCATCGATGGCGCCAGCGTTGAGGAGACCATGAAAGTCAACCTGCGCCAGGTGGCCGACCAGTCCAAGCGGACCGGCTGGCCCATGCTGGCATTCCTCAACCATCCGAATTTCGGCTGGGGGGTGCGCGCCGAGGAGATGGTGCAGGTGGAGGAACTGCGCTTCTTCGAACTGCAAAATGGTCACCCCACCGTCTACAACCGGGGCGATGCCACCCATGCCGGCTGCGAGAAAATCTGGGACATCATCCTCGCGCTGCGCCTGGGCAAGCACAAACTGGCCCCTCTCTATGGCCTGGGCACCGACGATGCCCACCACTACCTGGACTACGGCAAGACCAAGGCCAACCCCGGCCGCGCCTGGGTGATGGTGAAGGCCCCTGTCCTCACCGCCGAGGCCCTGCTGAAGGCCATGCAAGCCGGGGAGTTCTACTGCAGCACCGGTGTCACCCTGACGGATGTCCGCCGCGACAACAACACCTTGTCGGTGAAGATCGAGGGCCAGCCCCGCGTCACCTACAAGACCCGGTACTTTGTCACCCGCAAGGGCACTCCGCTGGATGCCAAACCGGCCCTGGACAAGGACGGCAAACCCGTCACCGGCACCTACGATCCCGGCCTGGGAGAGATGGTGCTGGAAACCGAAAGCCTCGACTCCTCCTACACGCTCAAGGGCGATGAACTGTATGTGCGTGCCCGGGTCGATTCCAGCCGCCCGCAGAACAACCCCGGCGAACCCGGCGACATGGAACGCGCCTGGACCCAACCTCTCATTCCCGCCACGCCATGAGCCAGGTAGGCGGTAGCAGGGTGGCGCTGATCACCAACCAGTTCGACGCCATGCGCGCCTTCTACGCGGGCCGGTTGGGGTTCAGTGAATTGGAAACGTGGGATCGTCCCCGCGCCCGCGGCATCATCCTGCAGGGCCCGGGTTCTTTCCGCCTCGAATTGCTCGACGCCACCCGCGAGGAGCCTCCCCTCGACCCCGGCCCACCCAGCATGCGCGCGCACCTGGTGCTGGAGCTGGACGATCTGGCCGGTTGGTACCAAAACCAGCAGGGTGAATCAGCTCCTACCGAAGAAACCACTTGGGGCGGCAAGGTGGTGCTCCTGGAAGACCCGGATGGCACCCCGGTCTGGTTACGCCAGGCCCCGCGCTGATTCCGGTTCACCCAGCCCCGATTCGTGCCTTTTACAAAACCATGGCGTAGGCTGGAGAGACAACCCAGCTCCAGGGGGCCAAGCCGATGGACAATCCGCACCTTCCTCGCCCCGTCCGCGCCTGGCTCCAGACTGCCCTGTCAGACTGGCAACAGCAGGGAATCGTCACCCCGGAACAGGCCAGCCGCATCCAGTCCCTTTACCCGCCTGAGGAACCCGACGCCCCCGGCAAGCAGAACCGCATCCTCTATGTGCTGGGCGCCATGGCCGCCTTTCTGTTTGGCGCCGCCCTCCTGCTTGTGATCGGCTACAACTGGAGCGAAATGCCCCGCGAAGCCAAGCTGGGTATCATGCTGGCCGGCACCGCGCTGGTGCACGGCTTGGGTTTTTGGTTCCACCGGCGCCTGGACTGGCCGCTGGCTGGTGAGATCGCCCACTTTCTGGGCTGCATCGTCTATGGTGCCGGCATCTGGCTGGTGGCCCAGGCCTACCACCTCGATGCCCACTATCCCGATGGCATGTGGTGGTGGGCCCTAGGCGTGCTGCCGCTTGTGATACTTTCCGGCGCTCCGCTTTATCACCTGCTGTATGTCGGACTCCTCGCCGTCTGGTGCGGCATGGAAGTCTTAGGCTTCCAAAATCCCTCCGATACCATTCTTTTTGGCTGGACTAACCTGCCCCATGGTGCCTACACCCTGCCGCTGTTGATCCTGCCCGGCTTTTTCTGGGCCTACAAGAAAACTTCTTCACTCCTGCTCGGGCTGTATTTGCCCCTGGTCGCCTGGTGGTGTTTCCTGCAGGCCATCACCTGGCACGCCAGTACCTGGACCTTCTTCTGGGTTGGAGGTGTCGGGTCGGTCCTGTTGCTGCTGGCCCAGGTCCATCAACCGGGCAACCGCATGGCGATTCCCTTCCGGCTGTGGGGCACGCTGCTCACCCTGGGCGCCTGGCTGTTCATCAGTTCCAACACCTTCTGGAAAGAACTCCACCATATTCGGGGAAGATCGGACCATTTTTATCATCTGTGGTTCCTGAATATGATTCTGTGCGCCATCACCTTCATCGCGGTCATCGCCATCCTCACGCTGGCCTGGCTGCGCGCCCGGCGCAATCCCTCCTACAAACCAGACCTGACCCGCCAATGGCTGCCAGCCGCATTGGCCATCGCCACCGCCGTATTTGGCTACCTGGGCTTGGTGGGAGAGCATGCGGCTATTCCCGCCATGGTGTTCGGCAACCTGGCCATCCTTGCGATGGCTATCCTCCTGATCCGCGTGGGCGTGCTGGAGGAAAGGGTGCAGCCCTTCGCCGGCGGCATCTTTTGCTTCCTGGTCTGGACGCTGGTCCGTTATATCGACCTGTTCGATGCCTCGTGGGGCATGCTGGGTGCCGCCGGCATCTTCACGCTGGCGGGGATCGGCCTGTTGGTGGTGGGCAAGTTCTGGGCGGCCACATCCCGCACCCATAAGGCAGCCATTGCCGAAGGTGGCCCAGCCCAAACCGTCATCATCTGGCCAGCCTGGGTGGACCGCTGCCTGGCCTGGACAAACACTCACGGACAGGCGCTGCTTGTCGCCATGGTCGGCATGCAACTGGCCGTGGTGGGCGGTATGGTGGCGCTGGAGCAGTTTTCCATGAGGAACGCCCAAACCGTTTACCTGAAGGTGGTCCCGGTCGATCCACGCGATTTCTTCCGGGGTGACTATGTGGTGCTGGGCTACGATTTCGACCGGGTGATCCGGCGCGACCTGGCCGGCGGAAGCAACCACCTGTTTGTGAGCCTCGCGCCATCCGCTGATGGCAAGGTGTGGGAGGCCACCCAAGCCAGCAATTCCCGACCAGGCACAGGGATTTATCTGGAAGGGAAGATCAACCGCTGGTCAACCTGGGGATTCTCCCGCCCGCTCTTCGGTATCGAGGCCTTCTATGTGCAGGAAGGCCAGGGTATTTATTGGGAACAGGCCATCCGTGAGAAAAAGGTGATTGCAGAGGTTCTCATCGCCCCCTCGGGCAAGGCGCGGCTGAAGGGGCTGACAGCCGAATGACCGGTCAGGCCAGAATCTCCTGCACCACCCGGCCGTACACATCAGTCAACCGCTCGTCGCGGCCCTGATGGAAATAGGTCAGTTGCTCGTGGTCCATGCCCATTAGATGCAGGATGGTCGCGTGCAGGTCGTGCAGGTGCACCCTGTTCTCCACCGCCTCGAAGCCGAATTCGTCGGTGGCGCCGTAGGCCATGCCGCCCTTCACGCCGCCACCGGCCAGCCACATGGAGAACCCGTACGGGTTATGATTGCGCCCCGGGGCGCCGTTGCCCTCGCTGAACGGCATGCGGCCAAACTCGCCGCCCCACACAATCAGGGTCTCATCCAGCATGCCCCGCTGCTCCAGGTCGGCCAGCAGGGCGGCGATCGGCTGGTCCACCTCGCCGGCGTGCTGCCCGTGGTTTTTTTCCACGCTGGCGTGCGCGTCCCAGGTCTCCTCCAGGTGGCCGCCGCCTGAATAGAGTTGGATGAACCGCACACCCCGCTCCACCAGCCGCCGGGCGATCAGGCAGTTGCGCCCGAATTCGTCGGTGGGTTGCCTGCCCACGCCATAAGCGTCCAAGGTCCGCCGCGACTCGTTGCCCAGATCCACGGCCTCCGGCACCGCAGACTGCATGCGGTAGGCCAGCTCATAGCTATGGATGCGGGCCGCCAGGTCACTGCCGCCAGGATGGTTTTTCAGATGGGCCTGGTTCAATTCGCCCAGCAGGTCGAGTTGTTTCCGTTGCGCCGGCCGGGGCGTTGCACCAGTCAAATCCAGCACCGGGTTACCGGTGGGCCGGAACAGCGTGCCCGAATACGCCGCCGATAAAAACCCGCTCGACCAGTTCGGCTGCCCGCTGATCGGTCCGCCCCGCTTGTCCAGCATCACCACATGCGCCGGCAGGCTGTCGTTGGCGCTGCCCAAACCATACACCGTCCAACTCCCCAGGCTGGGCCGACCGATGAAGGTCTTGCCCGTGTTCATCGCCACAAGCGCGCTGCCATGCGCGTGGCTGTCGGTGTGGCATGACCGAATCACCGCCAGCTTGTCAGCATGTTGCCTGACCTGGGGGAAAAAGTCGCTGATTGGCAGACCGCTCTTGCCACCGGGCCGGAATTTCCTCGCCGCCGGCGTGAGGAACCCCATCTGCCGGCCGCCCGAGTTGATGAACTTCTTGTCCGGTGGCAGGGGTTGCCCGGCGTATTTCTCCAGCGCCGGCTTGGGATCGAAGGTATCCATCTGGCTGGGGCCACCGTTCATCATCAAAAAGATGCAGCTCTTCGCCTTGGCCGGATACTGCCGTGGCTTGGGCGCCGCTGGCCCATCCCCACGGGCCTGTCGGCTGAAAAAGCCATCCCGGCTCAGCAGGTCCACCAGGGCCAACCCTGTGAAACCACCTCCCATCTGCCAGACCGCCTCGCGCCGGTTCAGTCCGCAGGGAAAAGCGTTCTGCCTCATCTCTGCTCTCCCCTCAGTCCGCGAAGACGAACTCATTGGTGTTGAGCAGCACCAGGGCCAGCGATTGTCTCGCCTTGGCCGCGCCACCCAGCACTTCCGCCTGCTGGCGCAAATGCTCCAGCGCCGCCCCCTGCTCCTCAGGCCGAGGGTCGCGCGCCAGCGCCAGCCGCCATGCCTGCTCCACAAACCGCGCATCGTCATCGGCATGTCCGGCCTTGTCAGCCAGAGCCATGGCCTGCTTCAAGGCCATGGGATTGTTCAGCAGCGCCAGCGCCTGCGTGGGCACTGTGGTCGAATCGCGCTTGCCGCAGGGCAGCGTGCTGTCCGGCGCGTCGAAAACCGTTTGTGTGGGGTCCAGCAGGCCGCGCTTCACATAGGCGTACAGCGTGCGACGGCGTTGGTGGTCGGGGGGTGACGGCTTGTATTCTGTCCCTTTCTTCGACCACCCTTCCAGCGCCTCGGGACTGATCTCGGGGGTGAAGCTGGGCCCGCCCAGCTTGGCTACATCCAGTTGGCCCGATGCCGCCAGCATGGCGTCCCGCACCGTCTCGGCGTCCAGGCGCCGGCGGTTGGCCCGCCACAGCAGATGGTTGCCCGCGTCGCGGGTCTCGTACTGTTCAGCCTGCGGATGAAAGGTGGATTGCTTGTAGGTGGCCGAGGTCACCAGCAACCGGTGCAGCGCCTTGGTGCTGCATCCCTGTTGCAGGAAATGTTCGACCAGATGATCCAGCAGTTCCGGGTGGCTGGGTTTGTCGCCGGTGTAGCCGAAATTATCCACCGATCGCACCAGCCCCTCGCCGAAGTGGTGCATCCAGACCCGGTTCACCCAGACCCGCCAGGTGAGAGGATGCTTCGGGTCCGTGATCCAGGTCGCCAAGGCCAAGCGCCTGCCTGTGGTCTTGCCGGTGGGCGACTTGGCCTCGGGTATGGCCACCGCGCTCACCAGCGACAGCGCGCCAAATCCCACCTCGGCACCCGGCCGGGCGGGGTCACCTTTTTTCAGCAGTTTCAATGGCGGTGGGTTCGCGCTTAGATCAGTCCAGCCCAAAATCTCTTTGCCCACCAGATCCACCGGCGGCCCGCCCAGCGCGCCGGAAGAACCCGCCGGCACGGGTCCGGCCCAGAAGGCGTTCGCCATGCGGTAATAGTCCCGCTGCGGGATCGGATCGAACTTGTGGTCGTGGCAGCGCGCGCATTTCACCGTCAGCGCAAGGAACGCCGTGCTGGTGGCGTGCACCAGATCCTCCAACCGGTCGTACTGGTACTCCTTGGCATCGTTCGGCTCATCGTTCCAGGTGCCCAGCCGCAAGAATCCCGTGGCGATGCGCGAAGCCCCCGTGGCCCCGACCACCTCATCCCCCGCCAGTTGGTGCGTCACAAAAGTGCGGTGATCCAGATCACGATTGAACGCGTCGACCACCCACTCGCGGTATTTCCATGCGAACGGTTTTTCCTGGTCGCGCTCGTAGCCCGAGGTCTCCGCCCAGCGGGCCACATCCAGCCAGTGCCGGGCCCACCGCTCGCCATACCGGGGACTGGCCAACAGCTTGTCCACCACCCGCTCGTAGGCATCGGGCCGCGCGTCCGCCTCAAAGGCTTTCACTTCCTCATAGCTGGGTGGCAGGCCAGTCAGGTCGATGCTCAATCGGCGCAACAGGGTGGCCTTGGCTGCCGGCGGGGCACCGGTCCAGCCGTTTTTCGCCAGCTTTTTGCCAATGAAATAATCCACCGGGTGGGCACCGGCAGGCACCTCGGTTTTTTTGAGCGGTTGCAGGCTCCACAGGTCCCGCCCGCCACGGGTCTCGGTGGACAGTTCATAGGGGTCCAACACCCGGCCCGCCGGCCATGGGGCTCCCGCTTTCACCCACGCTGACAGTATCGCTTGTTCCCCGGCGGCCAGCGGCCGGGCCTTCCCCTTGGCCGGTGGCGGCATGGTGCCAGCCACCACCCGTTCCATCAACAGGCAGTCACTGCCATCCATGGCCTGCAGCGCGTTGCCACTTCTGCCCCCAGTCCGCAAACCGGCCAGGGTGGTCATGCTGAGCTTGCCAGCCGGATCATCCCCCGCGTGGCACTCCAGGCACCGCCTGACCAAAAGGGGGGCAACCTGTTTTTCAAAATCAGGCGGCTGGCCAAACACCAGCAGCAGCAGCGGAAGCATGGAGAACTCTCCGGGCGGGCCCTCGAGAATAGCACGAAAAAGGCCTCCATTCAGCAACCTGCCTGCTTGACACCCCATGCCTTGCCAAGGACGATGAACTCATCCCACCCCGCTTCCCCTGAAGCACACCATGCGGCCTGTTTTTCTCATTTTTTGCGTTTGGTGTTCCCTGCTGCCCGGCGCCATCCGGGCGGACGGCCCCACCGCCACCCTGCAAAAACATTGGTGGGCCTTTGCGCCTTTGAAATCTCCCACCGTCCCACGGGTGGAAGGCGTCAGCCACCCGGTGGATGCGTTCATTCGCCACCGATTGGCCCGGGAAGGTCTGGCTCCTTCCCCCCAAGCCGACCGCCGAACGCTGTTGCGCCGATTGAGCATCGACCTGACCGGCCTGCCCCCCAGCCCTGCTGAACTGTCAGCTTTTGTGGCCGATCAGTCGCCGGATGCCTACGAGCGTGTGGTGAAACGGCTGTTGGCCAGCCCGCACCACGGAGAACGGATGGCCCAGCACTGGCTCACGCTGGCCCACTACGCCGACTCCCACGGCCAAGACCAGGACCGCGCCCGCCCCAACGCGTGGCCCTACCGCGATTACCTCACCCGGTCTTTCAACGCCGACAAACCCTATGGCCGCTTCGTGCAGGAGCAGGTCGCGGGGGACATGCTGTTCCCCGAGTCGCCCGAGGCCATCGTGGCCACCGGCTTCCTCGCCGCCGGCCCGTGGGATGAAAGCGGTCTGCGCGACATCCGTGAGGACGCCATCGACCGCATCGCCGCCCAGTACCTCGACCGCGACGACATCGTCAGTTCGGTGAGCTCCGTCTTTTTGGGCCTCACAGTCGGCTGCGCCCGCTGCCACGACCACAAGTTCGACCCCATTCCCCAGGAAGACTACTACGCCCTGCAGGCCGTGTTCGCAGGCACTGACAAGGCTGAGCGTAGTTATGAACCGGATTCACAGATCGCCGCCAGACGGAAGGAACTCACCGGCCGCATCACCGCCATCCGCGCCCTGCCTGACCAAGCCGCGCTCACCCATCCCGATGCCACCCGCCTGGTGGCCCAACTGCAGGCCCGCCACAACGAGGCCGAGAAGCACTGGGTCATGCCCGAACCGGTGGGGGCCACCAGCGCCCAAGGGGCCTCCCTGCGTGTGCTGCTCGACCGCTCCATCCTGGCGCTGGGCAAGCGGCCCGAGAAAGACACCACCACGGTCCGCCTTGCCGTGCCCGCCGGCACCATCACTGCCATTCGCCTGGAGGTGCTGCCCGATGACACCCTGCCCATGAACGGCCCCGGCCGCTGCGACAATGGCAACCTGCACCTGTCCGAAATCCGCCTCCGGGCTGATGGCAAGCTACTCCCCATCGCCTCTGCCCGGGCTGATTTCGATCAGGCCGGTTGGGCCATCCCCCGCGCCATCGATGGTGATCCCACCACCGCCTGGGGCATCCATCCGCAGGTCGGCAAACCCCACCAGGCTGTGTTCACACTCAAATCACCTATTGATTGGCAGTCTGGCCACGAGTTGGTGGTGGAACTGGAACAACTGCATGGCGGCTCCCACCTGATCGGCCGTATGCGCCTGGCGGTCACCGGCCAAACCAACGCCACCACCGGCACCGCCAATCCCCTGCCCGCCGAGGTGACCGAGATCCTCAACCGTCCCGCCTCGCAAAGGACATTGCCCCAACAGGGCCAACTGGCCCGATGGGTTTTGGCCCGGGACCTGGAGGAGGAACTGGCACAACTGCCCCCGCCCCAGAAGGTCTATTGCGGTACCAGCCAGTTCAGTCCCGATGGCAGCTTCAAACCCGCCCCGCTGGGCCGCGCTGTCCATTTGCTGAAGCGCGGCGACATCCGCAAGCCCGGCGATGCCGCCGAGCCCGGCACGCTGAAGGTTTTGGCCGTGGGCGCCGACCGCTTCCCCGAAACCAAAGGCAAGCCGGAGGGTGAACGCCGGGCCGCCTTCGCCCGCTGGCTCACCCATCCCGAAAACGGACTCCCCTGGCGCGTAATCGCCAACCGCGTCTGGCAGCAGCATTTCGGCACCGGCTTGGTTTCCACCCCCAACGATTTCGGCGTGATGGGTGGCGCCCCATCCCACCCTGAACTGCTCGACTACCTCGCCGCCTGGCTGCGCGACCACAACGGCTCGCTGAAGCAACTGCGCCAACTGCTGCTCACCAGCGAGACCTACCGCCAGGCCTGCACCCACCAAACCGCCGCAGCAGCCAAGGATGCCGACAACCGCCTGCTCTGGCGCGCCAACCGCAAGCGGCTATATGCCGAAACCGTCCGCGACGCGGCGCTGCTGGCCGCCGGCAGGTTGGACCTCACGCTCTACGGCCCCCCCGTCAAGCACTACCTCGAATCGCCCGGCGTGCATGTCACGCCCAATGCCAACTACCTCGCCTTCAATCCTGATGCGCCCGGCGCGAACCGCCGCAGCCTGTACCGGTTCCTGTTCCGCACCCGTCCCGACCCGTTCCTGGAAGCCCTCGATTGCCCCGATGCCTCCCAGTCCACACCCGTGCGCCCCGAATCGGCCAGCCCGCTGCAGGCTCTGGCCCTGTGGAACAACGCCCTCATGCTGAAGACGGCCGAGCACCTGGCCCAGCGGGCGAAAAAAATCACACCGGAGGATGCCGGCTCGGTGGCCGCCGCTTGCGACTTGCTGCTGCTGCGCCAGCCCACCCCCGCCGAATCCGCCGCCTGGACTGCCCACGCCCGCAAACACGGCCTGCCCAGCCTGTGCCGCGTGCTGATGAACACCAGCGAGTTCCTGTATGTGGATTGACGCCAACTTGCAGCTCCACCGCCGTCAGGCGCTCCGGGCCGCCGGTGGGTTTGGCCTGCTGGCGCTGGGCGATATGCTGCGTGCAGACGCGGGCGGCGCCATCCAGCCCCACCACCCCCCCAAGGCCAGGCGCGTCATCCAACTGTTCATGAATGGCGGCGTCAGCCAGATGGACACCTTCGACTACAAGCCCGAGCTGGAAAAGCGCCACGGCCAGAAGGTGGATGTGGGCCTGCAGGCCGCCGCCACCAGCCTGCCCGGGCCGATGATGAAGTCACCCTTTCCGTGGAAACAACACGGCCTGTGCGGCCGCTGGGTGACCGACCGCCTGCCGCACCTGGCCAAAAAGGTGGACAGTCTCGCCTTCCTGATGGCCATGGCCTCGCGCAGCAATGTGCACGGCCCCGCCAGCTACTTGGCCAACACCGGCTTCCAGTTACCCGGCTTCCCCTGCGCCGGCGCGTGGATCGGCTACGCGCTGGGCCGCATCACCGACAACCTGCCCACCTTTGTGGTGCTGCCCGATGCCCGGGGTTTGCCCTACAACGGCATGGGCAACTTCTCCGCCGGCTTCCTGCCCGCCACGCACCAGGGCACCGTCATCAACCCCGAGGCCCCGGTCCCCATCGCCGACCTGAAGGCTGATGCGCGCGCGCCATTCGCCACGGCGGAATCCTCACAGGATGGCCTGAAGCTACTGCAGGATTCCAACCGCCGGTTCGCCGAATCACGCCCCGGTGACAGCCGGCTGGAAGCCCGCCTGCAGATGTACGAGATGGCCGCCCGCATGCAGGCCAGCGCCCCCGAGGCGTTCGACCTTTCTCGTGAAACCACCCGCACCCTGGAAAACTACGGCGCCAACCGCCCGGGGCCGGAAGGGGCCTTCGCCCGCAACTGCCTGCTGGCCCGCCGTCTGGTGGAGCGGGGCACCCGTTTCGTGCAGGTCTGGAGCGGTGCCGGCGGCCCCAGCAACAACTGGGATAACCACACCGACATCCCGAAGGAATTGCCCCCCATCTGCAAGCAGGTCGACCAACCCGCCGCCGCGCTGCTGGACGACCTCGCCTCCCGCGGGTTGCTCAACGACACGCTGGTGCTGTGGACCACCGAGTTCGGGCGCATGCCGTTCACGCAGGGCAGCGTCGGCCGCGACCACAACGGCGGCACCAGTGTCGCCTGGATGGCCGGCGCCGGCGTGAAGGGCGGCACCGCCCTCGGCGCCAGCGACGACTTCTCCTACCAGGCCGCCGAGAACAAAACCTCCATCCACGACCTGCACGCCACCCTGCTCCATCTGCTGGGCATCGAACACGAGAAGCTCACCGTCCTGCACAATGGCACCAACCGCAGGCTGACGGATGTGCATGGAAGGGTGCTGACGGAGTTGTTGGGGTGAAACCAAACCAAGAATAATTTTCAAAGTCAAAAAATTTAGCGGCGTCAAGTTATCAACCCTGAAATACTCACACCTCCTCTTCGTCCTCCTCATCCTCAGACCCAGCCTTCAAATCAAGCTCTTCAAGCTTAATTTGGCCAGAAATCCATTGATCGCGAATTTTTGGATTTTCTTTTAACTGTTTTTCCTTTTGGAGGCTTTCGCGATATTGGGTGGCTTCTGCCTCCATGGTCCAAACTGCCTCTAACCCTAGCTTTTCAACTTCCTTGCGAATTTTAAGTAGGGGAACCCGAAAAAACTCTTTGCGATGATTCATCTTGTTGACTTGGCTTAACAAGAAATGCTTGTGCAGCTTATTCTCTAGGGCCGGAGCGTCCTCCGACCTTATCAATGCATGAACATCAAACTCAAATGGAACCGAAGACCCTCCAAGCTCATCGATCCGGTCCTGGGGTTCCAGGCGCCTTGTGAGGCCAATTTTAAATACATTTTCCCCAAACGACCCAACATTAGAAATAATATATACATGCCCGGTTTTGGTCATTTGGGCCATTGACAGTGATCTTTTTTTGTCTTCTAAAAGTTTATTTTTTTCTTTTAATTCACTTATTTCTTGCTCAAACCTGGTTCGCTCTTCCTTCGAAGCCTTAGCCATCTTTCCATAAGCTATTTCAAGCGCCTTTTTAATAGCTTGCTCTTGTTTGTCTGCCTCTTTTAGTGCTTTTTCAGTTTCTTTTTTCAGCTTTTTCTCCTCCCTGATTTTTTCCCTAATTTCTCTTTGCTCATCTTGGCTTTCCTTCTTCTTTTTCTGGAGAATGCATGCCCATTTCAATTTTTCCAGATATGCTTCAAGAAACGACTTATATATCGATGTCCTAAAGCCCAGACCGTTTAGATTAACCAACGAATAAACATCAATTAGTTCTTGCCTCAATTTGCCATAATTATCTTTTCTAGCCTTGGAGACTATTGCCTCCGCCTTTCCAATAAAAGCGTCAAGAATGAATTCTTCTGCATTTGTTTTGTGATCAATTTCCTCAAATTGGCAAATTGCAGCTTGGCTATTTTTAACCATCGCCTTTATTGCATCCTTGCTTTCTTTGAATTTTCTTCCCGCCTGAGTAAAAGCAAATTTTCTGCCTAATTCATCAATAATTGACTCAATTGGAAGCAAGTATTCATTCCCATATCCATGAATCCGGTTTTTCATAGCCTCCAACATTTTCTCAAGCTTCTTGTATTTCTCTAATGCAATATCTGGATTGTTTTTAATATTAAGAAAGGCCTGCTTGTACTTTTCCGATTCTTCAAAAACAATTTCGTATTTATTTTTAAACTTTTCTGTACTAATGTTTGCCCTGAAATACAGAACAGCAAAAGTAACTGCAAGAAATAATAAAATAAAATTGACTAGAATATAAAGCATTTTTTGAGCCTTTTTTTTTGGAATCTTATCACGCATTCATTTTGCTTCAACTAATAACCACAGATTTTTCTTGGGTCATTTTTAATTCGAGCGCAAATCGATTCTTTGCTTTACCAAGTTTGAAATATGCGAAACTTGCCAAAGGTTAATGCAAAACCAATTTCAATAATTGAAATCACAGGCGGAACTAACCCCATGCCCCTCCCCAACCGCCGCCACCTCCTCCAAGCCACCGCGCTGGGTGCCACCCACTGGGCTCTTGGCCCGCTGAATGCTGGATCCCTGAACGCCGGCGGGCTGGCTTTGGGCACCTTCCGGTTCGATGCCACGCCTCCGGTGGGTCATCCCTGCTGCGGGGGCTGGATCAGCCCGGTGAAGACGGTGGAAGACCCGCTCGACGGCCTGGGTCTGGTGCTGCTGGGGGCTGGAAAGCCGGTGGTGGTGTGCGCCGTCGATTGGACTGGCATCCTCAATGCCAACCACCTTGCCTGGCGCACGGCCTTGGCCCAGGCCGCCGGCACCACGCCCGAGCGCGTGCTGCTGCACTGCGTCCACCAGCACGATGCCCCCTTCGCCTGCCTCGATACCCAGAAACTCCTCGCCGCCCACCAGGGTATCCCCGGCACCCTGTGGCCAGACTTCAACCAGGCCACGCTGGACAAAGCCCAAAAAGCCCTAGCCCAGGCGGTGAAGAACGCCGAACCCGTCACCCGCATCGCCAAGGGATCCGCCGAGGTGGAGCAGGTCGCCTCCAACCGGCGCGTGGACCGCGACCCTACCGGCAAGATCAAGACCATGCGCGGCAGCGCCTGCAAGGATGACCGACTGCGCGCCCTGCCGGTGGGGCTGATCGACCCGCACCTGAAGACCATCGCCTTCTACTCGGGTGAAAAACGCCTGGCTTGCGTCCACACCTACGCCACCCACCCCATGAGCCACTACGGCAAGGGGAATGTCAGCAGCGATTTCGCCGGGCTGGCCCGCAAACGGGTACAAGCCACCGACAGGGACCGCGACTGCCTGCACCTGTATCTGACCGGGTGCGCCGGCAATGTGGCAGCCGGCAAGTTCAACGATGGCTCCCCCGAGGCCCGCACCGAGCTGACCTACCGCCTGTCCACCGGCATGACCAACAGTCTGGCGGGGCTCGATGCCGCCAAGGCCACCACCCTGGATTTCCGCACGGTGGAGATCCGCCCCAAGGCCAACACCGCGCTGGTTGCCGATGGCTTGCGGCAGAAGATTGCCAACGACAAGCTGGCCCTGGTCGGCCGTTCGCGCCCCGGTTTTGAGCTGGCCTGGCTGGAACGGGTCGCCAAGGGTCAGCCATTGGTGCTGGCGGCGCTGCATCTCGGAGACCTGACCCTGCTCAGCCTGCCGGGCGAGTGCTTCGTCGAGTACCAGGTGCGTGCGCAGAAAATGGCACCCAACCGGTTTGTGGCCACCGCCGCCTATGGCGATGGCGGCCCCTGGTACATCCCCACCCGCGAGGAATACCCCGCCGGTGGATACGAGGTGAGCGTCGCCTTCTGCGATCCGGGTGTGGACGGGCTCATCGAGGGCGCCTTGAAGGGCCTGCTAGCCTGATCCTGGGCGCCCCCGGTACGCCTCTTTCGCCTAGATCGAACAAGCGATTTCCATTAAAGTTAAATGGGGGTATATCTCTCCACTCCGGAGCGCTGACCCACGATTGCCGCGAATTCCGTGGGAAAATCGATGAATTTGATCCTTCCCACGCCCCCGGCCGATCTGGAAACCGCATATTTCAATCCCGGGTTTTTGCGACTCAGCAACCTCAATTGGTTGAATCTGGGTTTCATAGTCGCCATGCATGCGGGCGCGGTGGCCGCACCCTTTTTCTTCAGTTGGTCCGGCTTGGCCTGGATGGTGGGGCTTTACTGCTTTACCGGCTGCCTGGGCATCACCTTCTGTTACCACCGCATGCTCACCCACCGGGGTTTCCGCCTGCACCCGGTGCCCAGGTTTTTCGGGCACCTGGCCGGCGCACTGGCACTGGAAGGCCAGCCTTTTTTCTGGGCCATGGCGCACCGGGTGCATCATGCCCGGTCCGACCAGCCAGGCGATCCCCATTCGCCGCTGGATGGGCCCTGGTGGTCCCACATGCTGTGGCTGGTGCAGCGCCGCGACAAGAAATCCCGCGATCTGCTGGTGGAAAAATATATCCCCGACCTGAAGCGAGACGCCCTCTGCCGATTCTTCGAGGCCACCTACGGCTGGTGGAACCTCGGTCTGTCAGTCGCGCTGTTTGTCGGCGGTGGCTGGTCTTGGCTGCTGTGGGGCCTGTGCCTGCGTGTGGTGTTTGTGTGGCACATGACCTGGGCCATCAATTCCGCCACCCACATTTGGGGCTACCGGACCTACGAGACCACCGACCAGTCGCGCAACCTGTGGTGGGTGGCCCTGTTCACCTTCGGCGAAGGGTGGCACAACAACCACCACGCCCAACCGGCCGCGGCCTACCACGGCCACCGCTGGTGGGAAATCGACACCACCGGTTGGATTATTTCCGCCTGCAGGCTGCTGGGGCTGGCCTCGGAAGTGCGCGAGCCCAAGGAAGATCGCAGGGCCAAGAACGCCGCCTGAATCAGCGCTTGTCGCCGTCCGCCCCCTGCAGGTTCACGCCAACCACGCCTTCGAGCGCCTGCAGTTCGCTGGCCATCGGATAGAGCACCGCGCGTTCCACCAGGGTGACACGGTAGTTTAGTTCCAGGCACGACCCCTGCTTGGCCGAGCCCACGCCCAGCAGATGGATCTTCAACGCGTGCTTGCGCAACACCGGCAACAGCACATTCTGCAGGTCCATGCCCAGAGCCACGCGCACCTCCAGGCGAGCTGAGTAGCCACCGCCCGGCCATTTACGGTTCTGCAGCAGCAGCATCAACACAGCGGCCACCGTCACCGCCGGCAACGCCACCAGGGCAAGCGCGCCGTAGCCCGCGCCCGCCGCCATGCCCATGATCACCGCGAAGATCACAAACGCCGTGTCACGGGTGTCTTCCACCACGGTGCGGAAACGCACGATCGACAGCGCGCCCACCAAGCCGAACGCCCGCGCCAGGTTGTCGCCAATCACCTGGGTGACCAGGCTGATCAGCACGCACAAAAGCACCAGCGTGGTGGACAGATTGTTCCATCCGTCACGCCGGGCCAGTGTCAGCCGGTAGACCAGCGCCACCATGAATCCCAGAAAAATGGCCAGCAGCGTCCGCTCCAGCACCGGACCGATGTCCAGCAATTGCGCCGGCACAGGTGCCGCCACCGGCTTGCCGAACAGTTCGTCCGCGTCCATCAGTTGCATAATCCCTTACCCATGCTGCAAGTGAACCAAAGCACAAGATTAGCCCATTACCTTCCGCCGGGGGAAGGGATATCGGACCCCAACAATGGTCAAGGCGGGCCTGGAGGCATCACTCCAGACCCGCCTTGACCCGTGGCCCAACCAGGCCAGCCCGTCATTTCGCCTTCGAAACTTCCGGATGTTTCAGCAGGAACTTGCGCCGGGCGTCGAAGAAACGCCGCAGCGACTCGCCCTCTCCGGGAGCATCCGCGGTGGAGCTTAGAAATTCCTCATAGGAGGACAGCTTGCGGGTGTCGGCCTTGATTTCGGCATCCACCAGTTCCCGCAGGGCCTTGACCGTGGGCGCCATCTTGGCCCAGTCCAGATCCTCCTCCGCGAGTTGTCGCACCTTGGCCAGGTAGGCCTGCTTCAGCTCCGGCACCGCCAGCACCTTGCTGCGCAAGGGCTTGCTCGGGTCGCTCAACCCGGCCAGGGGATTGATCTCCAGACCCGAGCCCATGTCGGCGCGGTTACCACCGGGCCCACCGGGGCCGCCCGGTCCGCCGGGGAACCCGAAACCCATCGGCCCGTTTTTCTGCATCTCCTCGAGTTGCTTGCGCTGCTCGGGGGTGAAGAGCGCCGTCAACTTGCCGTCAGTCTCCTTCTGCAAGGCATCCATCTTGGCCCGCTGGTCCTCCGTCAGTTCCAGCATGTCACGCAGGAAAAACGGCATGATATCGCCCGGTTTGGGCGGTGCGGGGAACCCGCCGGGGCCGCCGCGGCCACCTCGACCTCCGGGCCCACCGGGGCCGCCACGGCCACCGCGCCCGCCCGGACCACCCGGGCCGCCCATGCCAGGACCGTGCGGGGCGTGGAACGCCTCGTTCATGTCATGGGGCAGGATGTGGAACTTGCCTTTTTCATCCAGCGCGATGCTGTAGTCGCTCGACCTGATCCAGTACCCGTCCCCGTTGATGAGGCCGATGTCCAGCGCCAAAAACCACAGCAGGCCGTCGATATCCAGGATCTTTTCCAGCTCGCCCTTCAAACGGTCCGTCGGCGTTTCATTCAGCACCCGGCACAGGTTGACCAGAGCTTCCCAGCTCTCCTTCTTGTCACCCGACTTGATCTCGAACCGGCGCTTGTAATCCTCCAGGTTGTCCCCGGTGTACTCCAGCCCGCCACGGCCACCCGGGCTGCCGCTCACCTTCCAGCGGGCCCCCTTGGGGCTCTTGAAGTTCTCGGTCATGAACTCCTTGTTGAACTGCTGGACATTGGTGTAGATACCCCAGCTCTCGCCGTTCACCACCACCTTCACCAGATTGGCCTTGGGCGCGGGGATATGCCGACGCGCGATCTGGCTGTATAGCACGGTGCTGAGGAAGGTGGGGTCCTCGTGCGCGTTCAGCAGGTTCACCGTCCGGTATCCCAGCAGGCGCTGCTTCTCGTCGGCCATGTCCACATCCAGGTTGAACGAGCGCTTGCTGCCGGCGGGCACCATGCCGAAGGAAGACATGCCGCGGAAGCGCACCCCCACCAGCGGGTACCTCTTGCCATCCACCGTCAGCGTGCAGGGCACATCCACATCGGTTCCGTGGAAAACCTCTAGCTCCTTCTCCCAATCCGCATTCTCGAAATCCAGGAACAGGGTCCTCAGCGCCGTGGTGTCGTACAGCCCCACGCCGGCCGGGTAGGTCTTCACATCGGCCTGGGCCACCTTGGGGCCGGTCTTGCCGGGTTCACCCCGCCCCATGCCGCGCATACCTCCCGGGCCGCGCCGGCCACCGCCCTGGGAACCCAGGTTTTCGCGGGCGGCCTTGCGCTCCTCCAGGTTGAGCCAGCCGTTCTTGTCCTTGTCGTATTCCTTTAGCACCTTGCGCTCGGCCCCGCCAAACCCGGGTGGGCCGAACCCGCCGGGTCCGCCAGGCCCACCAGGACCGCCGAAGGGGGGAAATCCACCCGGGCCGCCGGGCCCGCCGGGAGGCTGGAATCCGCCAGGTGGCTGGGCCATCGCCTGCCCGCCGATCACCACCGCGATCCCCAAGGCCATGCAGCCCCGGAACCAAGTCATTCCGTTCCGCGCCCGCATTGAAAACCCTCCTTTAAAAATCCAAATATCTGTTCATACGCCAAACCAGGCCTCAAGGCCGCTGGTCACGCTTGCCCGGTCCCCGGTCTCCCCTCGGTTCGCCCGGGATGGGAGGCCCACCCCCCGGCCCCCGGGGCAGCTTGAACGGATTGCCCGTCATCTCCGCCCACTTCACCTGTTGCTCGGCAGTCAGGATGGCCATCGCATCCCGGCTGAGCTGGGCCTGCATCATCTCGCCAATCGGCCCGAACCCGCCCACTCCTTTCGGACCATCACGCCCGGGGCCGAATTCCCCCCCGCGGAATGGCCCGTGGTCGCCAGGTCCGCCACCGTCCCGCCGGGACTCGCGGTTCGGCGGGCCCCCTCCGAGTATCCGGCCCGCCACCGACTTGTCCATCAGGGCCCGTATCTCACGGCGCTGGTCGGTGGTTAACCCCAGCTTTTCCGCCACCTCCGGTTCCGTGAACACCATCGGGCCGCGCAATTGCAGCAAGATCTCCTCGAACCGTTTCTGCTGCCCGGGATTCAACAGCCCCCGCATCACCGATTCCTGCTCACGGGCCATGGCGATCCGTTCGCGCTCATTTTCCCCCGCCTGCCCGCCTGGTCCCTTGCGGAACATGCCCCGGAACCGCTCCTCGGTGTTGCGCACCATGGCAACCTGCTCCGGATTAAGCCCTAGTTCCACCTGCACCCTCGGGTTGGCCAGGAAACGGAACTGCGCGGCCCCGGCCAGCGAGGTCAGTTCCGCCACGATGGTACGCACACGGGTGCGGCTGGCCTCCAGTTCCTGCTCCAGCGCCGGGTCCTGCGAATCCTGCGCCTGATCGAGGAAATCCTCGTAGTAGGTGAGCGCCGCCTCCAGCATCCGCCGCCGCACCGCCTCCAGTGGCGGGATGTTGGCCAGTTGCTCCTCGCTGATACTGACAAGTTGCTCCACCGCCTCGCGCGCCTGGCGGAAACTCTTCTCCGCCAGCACCCGTTGCTCGTTGGCCTCGTCCGCCTTGATCCGCTCGTTCTTGTAGGCGTTGCCCACCAGCACCATCGCCACCGACAGCCCCACCAGCAAAATGCCCAGCGCCGCCAGGCCGGTCACCGCGACCCCCTTGTGCCGTCGGCCAAACCGCGCGGCCCGCTCCAGCAGCGAGGGAGGCCGCGCCAAAATCGGCCGGTCGTCCAGGAACCGCTTCAGATCCTCCGCCATCTCACGGGCCGAGCCGTAGCGGTCGTCCCGCTCCTTGGAGCAGGCCTTCAGCACGATGGTCTCCAGTTCCACCGGGATGGTCGGATCCAGCTTGCGTGGTGCGATCGGCTCATCCTGCGCGATCTGCGCCAAGAGCGCGTTCCGGTCCCTTCCACCAAACAAGGGATGGAGGGTCAACAGCTCGTACAATGTCGCCCCCAGCGAGTAGACATCGCTGCGGTGGTCCACCAGCCCGGGCTTGCCCAGCGCCTGTTCCGGGCTGGCGTAACGCAAAGTCCCCAGGATCTCCCCGGTGCGTGTTAGACCCGGGTCCTGGCTCACCCGCGCCAGGCCGAAGTCGGCTATCCACAGTTGGCCGCGCCCGTCCAGCAGCAGGTTGGCCGGCTTGATGTCTCGGTGCACCACACCCATCTGGTGCGCGTGCTCCAGTCCACCGGCCGCCTGCAGGCCCAGCTCGGCCACCCAGCGGTGCCGGTTCTTCCCGCCCGACTGCATGCTGCGGCTGATGTTTTCAGGCAACGCCGTCGCGCTGCCCGTTTTCATCGTCACCCCGGTCACGGGCGTCGCCGAAACCGCGTGGTGCGCCGGCGCGGTGGTGGCATCCGGCCCCCGGGCCGCCGCGGCCACCCCGCTCCCGGATCGCGAATCAGGTCTTTCGCCCGGGCCGGCCTTGCGGTCACCCAGCGTGTCCACCAAAGTGGCCAGGCTCTGCCCCTCGATGAACTGCATGGCGTAAAAATGCACGCCCCGCTCCATGCCCACCGCGAACACCGGCACGATATGGTCGTGCCGCAGGTTCGCCGCCGCGAGCGCCTCGTTGCGAAAACGCTCCAGCTGACGCGAGTCCAGAGCCGCGGCAAACGGCAGCACCTTCAGCGCCACCCGGCGCCTCAGCGTGATCTGCTCCGCCTCGTAGACCACACCCATGCCGCCGCGGCCCACCTCGCGGATCAGCCGGAAGTCTCCCAGGGTTCCCAGCTCTTCCAGGGGAACTCCACCCGGCGACTCCCGCGGCAATTCCGATCCGGCACCAGACACCGCCGCCTGGCCTTCCACAAATTCCGACAGCTCGGCCCGCAGGTCTGGATACGCCGCCAAAAAACGGCTGCGCTCCGGCGCCCAACCCGCCCGGCATGCCTCCAGCCAGGCCAATACCACTTCCTCCAGGCGGGCCTGGTTCAGCAGGGGTTCGCCAGCACCGGTTTCAGATCCAATGGCCGGCTTCATTGGTTGCTCCCATCCACAGAATCGGTCGATCCGCCGGTGCCAGGTCGCAGGATGCCGCGCAGGCGCTTCAGGCCGCGGAACAGCAAGCCCGCCACAGCGGCCCGGGTGCGTCCCATCCGCTGGGCCACCTCGGCGACCGCCATCCCCTGCAGGTGGTGCAGTTCGATCGCCACCTGCTCATCCACAGACAGCTCCGCCAGGGCCGTCGCCAGCAGCACGGCCTCCTCTTTTTTGGAGGCCCGTTCACTGGGGGAAGACTGGTCCGCCGCCAGGCCCGCCATGGCATCCAGCCGGGCGTTCGACTGGTCGAGCGCCCCTTCGAGCGACCGCTCCCGGGCCAGGTCACGCCCCTGGGTGTTGAAATGCCTCATGTTGCCCGCCACCGTGCTGGCCAGAATGGCCCGCAGCCACCCCAGCCATTCCGCCTCGGTGCGCCCCTTGAACTGGTCCCGCTCGCGATGCGCCACCAGCAAGGCCTGCTGGGCAATGTCCGAGGCGTCCAGCTTCCCGCCCAACCCGTTGCCCAGGTTCATCCGGGCCAGAAGGCGCAGGTAGGGGGCATAGGTCTCCAGCGGACCGATTTCGCGGCCCCTGGAAGTTGACGCGCTCGAGTGCGCTTCCGGCTCCGCCACGGCTGGCATGGTCACTTTCCCCAAGTCCCCCGTGGATCCAGATGCCTTTCCGGACCCGATGGCGCGCTCACCCGGATTTTCTGAAGGTTTTTTCATGTCTGTCGCCGGTTTTAAACACAACAACCGATGGGTCTGCTCATTCTGACATCCAGGACTTCCCCCCACAAACGCCAACCGGGCGGGATGGCACCCGCCCGGTTGGCTGTTTTCCACCAGTCGCCCGGAGGCGACGGATCAGATATGAACCTGCAGGTCGGCGATGTTCACCCTCCAGGTCCTCGTCAGCATGCGGGAGATGTCCTGGGCGGCCAGCAGGTTTGCCAGGGCGGCTGGGTCGATCGTCCGGACCGAGGCGAAGAACCGGTCGAGGTTGTCGTACTTGGACTGGATCACCGCGTTGCCGTTGGTGGTCCCGTGGTAGCTATCCAGGAAGTAGGTCTCCCAAGTGGTGGCGTAGTCTTCGACCGGGTTCCATTGCCCATAGGTTCGGGCGAAGCCGGCGAGGGCGGTGTTGTACCACCACGAGTCGCCGGAGGCTCCGGAGGCGGCGTATTGTGCCCCGGGGGTAGAGGCCTGGCTGACCCAGCCACTCAGGGCCCGGAAATCGTTGATGAACCGGTTCTCGGTCTGGTCATCCCAGTTGTGCCCCATCTCGTGGTAGACCACCTCGCAGGTGAGGGTTTCGCTGGAAAGGCCGCGGGTGGTGAAGGCGATGGTGCCAGCCCCCGCGTTCCAGCCACCGATGGAACCGCTGCCCGAGGTTTGGCTGCCGGCGCGCTGGTAGGTGATGCCGCCCCCGGTCGCGGTCTCCAGCAGCGTCGTGTTGTTGGTGTGGCGGTGCAGGTTGTTGAGCGCGGTGTCGATCGTCATGATCTCGGCGTCGCTCCAGGTGCCGGCCGCGAAGGTGCAAGCGCCGAACCCGCTCAGGTTGATGGTGGTGGCGCCCAGGTTGACGAAGGTGATGGTCGCATCGATGGCGGCGGAATCCATGACACGCTCGCCGGAGAGGATCAAAAACCGGTCGGCCCCGTTCTGGCCGTAGTAGGTGTTGGTGCCGGTGCCGCCGTACAGGCCGTCGTTGCCATCACCGCCCGACAGGTAGTCGTTGCCAGTGCCGCCGTACAGCCGGTCCCGACCGTTCTCCCCATAGAGAGTGTCGTTGCCCGCACCACCCTCCAGCCAGTCGTCGCCTTCGCCAGCGATCAGGGTGTCGGTGTCGTTGTTGCCGTAAAGGGTGTCATCCCCAGCGCCGGCCCTCAGGGTGTCGTTGCCCGATCCGCCCTCCAACCGGTCATTGCCACCGTCGCCATAGAGCAGGTCGTTTCCGTTCCCACCGGTGAGGTAATCGTTGCCGTCCCCGCCGAGGAGGGTGTCATCGTTTGCCTGGCCGTCTATGGTGTCGTCACCCATCCCACCTGACAGCGTGTCGTTGCCATCGCCGCCGTAGAGGAAGTCGATGCCGGATCCGCCAAAGAGGATATCCGCGCCGCCATCTCCGGACAGGATATTCGACCCTTCCCCTCCCATCATCCGATCGTTGCCACCTCCGCCCTGGAGCGTGTCGTTGCCATCGCCGCCCCAGATCTCGTCGGCGCCCATGCCACCCTGCAGGGTATCGTGGCCACCTTCGCCATTGAGGTAGTCCGCCCCGGTGCTGCCCTTCAGGGTGTCGCTCCCCTCGCCGCCCCAGGCGCTCATGGGGGTGCTGAAGGTGTTGTTGTTCACCGTGTCGTTCGCGCTGCCGCCGCGGAACTCGATGCGGGTGACCTTGGCGTAGCTCCAGGTGTTGGCCCCCTCTGTCACCTTCACCGAGGTGCCGCCCGTCGGGCTCAGGATCGTGGTCAGGGTGATGTCCGACTGGGTGTTGTCGGCGCGGATGTCCAGCACGCCGGCATTCAGCGCGATGCTGGCCACGGCGGGGGTGGCCCGTGTTTCCAGTTGCTCCAGACCCAGCCGCCTCTTTTGGTTCTTGCCGTTCATCGCCGCGACCCCTTCTGTTTCAGTTCCCTTTCTGGGCCGGTTACCAACCGGCCCACACCCTGAAATGCTCCGGCCGGCCGGGTTTCGGACATGGAATTTTTCTATTTCAGGAAAATTCGTGTTTTTCCGGGTTTTTTGCTGGGATTTCGCGCCGGAAAGATTAGGCTGGGAGAATTATTTCCGGAGATTCCCCCCCATGCGAAACCTAGCCCTCACCCTGCTACCTGCCCTGGTGGTGGCCCTGGCCGCCCCCGCCCAGGAGGTGCCCAAACCCGGCCAGATCACCCCCGATGAACCCCTGGCCAAGGAGTTCTCACCCGCCCTGGCCGCCAGGGCGCTCGATTCCGCCTCGCTGCACTGGACCCGCCAGCGCCAGTGCGGTGCCTGCCACACCAACTACCCCTACCTCCTGGCCCGGCCGGCCCTGGCGGAACAAACCGGCGACAGCCTGGCCGAGGTGAACCGGTTCTTCGAGGAGCGCGTCAGGAACTGGGACCGCGGCAACAAGGGCGACGCCCCCCGGTGGGACACCGAGGTGGTGGCCACTGCCGCCACCCTGGCGCTGGCCGATGCCCGCACCGGCCAACTGCGCCCGCTCACCCGCAAGGCCCTCGACCGCATGTGGACCCTGCAGAAACCGAATGGCGCCTGGGACTGGCTCAAGTGCGGCTGGCCCCCCATGGAGCATGATGACTATTACGGAGCGGTATACGCTGCTTTTGCAGTCGGCATGGCCCCCGACAACTACGCCCAAACTGAAAAGGCCAAGGCGGGCCTGGAAAAACTGAAAGGCTACCTGGCCAAAAATCCTCCGCCCGAAACCCACCATGCCTTGCTGCTGGCCATGGCCTCCAAAAAACTGGAGGGGCTGATGACGGAAGACCAACAGAAGGAACTGCTGGCCAGGCTGAGGAAAGACCAGCGGGCCGATGGCGGTTGGAACCTCGCGTCCCTCGGCCGCACCTGGAAGGGAAACGACGGCCGCAAGCCCGACACCAACTCGCCGAGCGACGCCTATGCCACCGGCCTGTCCATCATGGCCATCACCACCTGCGGCAATGAGAAAGATCTCGACGCGGTGAACAAGGGCGCCGATTGGCTTTTGAATAACCAGCGCGCCTCGGGCCGCTGGTTCACCCGGTCGCTCAACAACGACCGCCACCACTACATCACCAACGCCGGCAGCGCCTATGCGATCCTTGCGCTGGAAGCGGCGGGCAAGCTGTCAAACCAGGCGAATCCGGGGAAGTGACTACCGCTTGGGTGCCGGCGCGTGCGGGTCGATCTCCTCGCCCCACCGCGGCATCTGGCCGGTTTCAATGTCGAACAGGTCCAGGAGCCGGCAGACCGTGGTGCGGATGGCGTCCGCAAGCGTGGTGGGGTGCGCGTAGAACATCGGCACCGGCGGCGCGATGATCGCCCCCGCCTCGGTCACGCTCACCATGTTGCGCAGGTGGATCAGGTTCAGGGGTGATTCGCGCACCGCCAGCACCAGCCTGCGCCGTTCCTTCAGCGTCACATCCGCCGCCCGCGTCAGCAGGTTCGAGGCGATGCCGCTGGCAATCTCCCCTAGCGTCTTCACCGAGCACGGCACCACCACCATGCCCCGGGTCCGGAACGACCCGCTGGCCACCGCCGCTCCGATGTCATCGATCGGGTACCAGGTGTGGGCCAGTTCCTTCAGGCTCCGCACCCCCTCGGGCAGTTCCTGCACCAGCGTGCGTTCGGCCGCCCGGCTGACAACCAGGTGGGTCTCAATCGGCGTGGACCGCAGCACCTCCAGCAAACGCAACCCGTAGGTCACCCCGCTGGCCCCGCTGATCCCCACCACCAGTCTGTTGTCGCCTTTCATCCCAGGCATCCCCCTGCCTCCCATGGTAGGCGTACCACCGGAGCCTGAAAAACCAAATCCCTGGCAAAAAAGGGACGGGTTTCGAAATACGGCTTTCTCCAGGGACCATTGAACCGGGAATCCAGGAAAAACCGACCTTTCACGCAATTACTGGTTTTAAATCAGGGAGATCACCTTCCCTGAACATTCTCGATCCATGCCAATGAAAGCACCAGGGAAACAGTTGATGATGATTAAAACCATCACTCTGTCTCCCGGGCCTGCGTAATATATTTTGGTGGGATTTGCGGCGGATTTCGCCGGCCTCAGGCCGGCACCTATCTGTGTTCCGTCGCGCGGGGAAGAATCACATTCGGCCTTATTTAGGTCCAGCCGGAACCGGTTTCCGCTGGGGTTCCTTGATGGCATCCGCGGAGGGATAGAACATGGGGATCAACTGGTTGACACGAATGCGTGGCCTGGGATTGCTGGCTGTCGCTGCCGGCCTGGGATGGATCGGCCTTGCCCCAGTAAACGCCCAGGGACCCGGCATGGGTATGCCCAAAGGCGGCATGGGGGGCATGGGAATGTCCAAAGGCGGCATGGGCGGTATGGGAATGGGTGGCTGCGGGATGGGAATGGGCCAAGGCATGTCCAAAGGTGGGATGGGAATGGGCGGGATGGGAATGGGCGAGATGGGAATGGGCGGGATGGGAATGGGCGGGATGGGAATGGGCGGGATGGGAATGGGCGGGATGGGAATGGGCGGCTGCGGCATGGGAATGGGCCAAGGCATGCCCAAAGGCGGGATGGGGGGCATGTCCAAAGGTGGGATGGGGATGGGGGGCATGAATATGCCGGTACCCGGAATGGGCCGACCGGGCATGGCCCGCACCGGCGGAATGGGCGCCCAGGCGATGGCGCGCCCCGGCATGGATTTCGGTGCCTTTAGCGCCCAGAAAAACCAGGGCCAAGTAAACCCGAACCAAGCCCGCCAGAAAAAGGACGACCTGAACGACAACCAGGTTCAACGCGCCCTGCAGGAACGGGCCAAGGCCATCCAGGCTCAAAAGGACCGCAAGCTGGCGGAAAACGGGGCCGAAAACAAATAAAAGCCATCCTCTTGGATGGATATGTGGCAGGCCGGGGCCCCCAATGGGTCGCCGGCCTGTTTCATTCTCCAAGCCTGTGCAGGTTGGGTGGCCCGTTAAACCGCCTGCGCAGCCAGCCAAACCAGGTGATGAGCAACACCACCACGAAGCCCGCCAGCAAATAACCGGCTTCCTCATTGGGCGGCGCCGTCCCCAGAACCACCAGCAGCCCACACCCCGCGATCGCCACCACCGACAGCGGGTGGTACCAGACTCCCAGTTTCCAGGGACCCCAAGTGACATGTCGGTGGATGATCAGGCCCGCCACAGTGGGCATCACATACGAAATATAAAGGAAGATCGTCGTCACCAGCGTGATGGTGGCATACACCGGCGTGTGCCAGGTGAAGGCCAGGGAGCAGACGGCCAACACCCAGATGGCAAGCCCTGGCACACCGTTATGGTCCACCTTTTTCAGCAAGCCCGAGGCGGGCAAACCGCCATCGCGCGCGAAGGCGTACACCATGCGCGAGGCCGAGGTCACCGTGGCCAGCCCGCACAGGTACTGCGCCAGCGCGATTGCCGCCACCAACCCCCGCGCCAGCCAGCCAGGCAAATCGGCAAACATGGTGTTGAAAAAAGCCCCTGACCCGGCATTCGCCGCCTGCGCCATGTCGGGAATGGCCAGCACCGCCGCGCACAGCATGATCCAACCGAAAACGCCCGAAACGATCACCGACCGCACAATCCCCCGCGGTACCTGCCGCGACGCGCCGATGGTTTCCTCGGCAGTGTGGGCCGAGGCGTCAAATCCGGTGATGGTGTAGAGCGGCAGCAGCAGCCCCAGGCAGAAGAGCCAGGGGATATTTTCGGTGCGCGGCCAGACCGGCCCGGGATCCCCTTCGGCCACGGCAGCAGGCATGCCGCTATGGTTGCTGAATTGGGCCAGCCTCCCGAAATCCCAGCTATCCACCGAGCTCACCAGGCAGACGGTCAACACCACAGAAACCAGCAGGATCCACCAGCCGCTGAAATCGGTCAGCTTGATGGTCAACCCGGGTGCCCTGTGGTTCAGCATCGCCTGGCTGATGGTGATGGCTCCCACACTGAGGTGCTGCACCCAGTCAGAAGGCCGCTTGAAGGCCGGATCCAGCGCCCCCAAGGCCCCCACCACAAACTCGTAAAACCCCACATTGATGGCCGCCAACACAGTCACCAATCCCACCAGGTTGAACCAGGCGGTGGCCCATCCCCATCCCTTCCCACCCAGGATGCTCGACCAGTGGTACAGGCCCCCCGCGGTGGGGAAGGCGGATGCCACCTGACCCATCGTCAGCGCCACCGACAACGCGATCAGCCCCCCCACCGGCCAGCCGATGCCGATGGAGGCTCCGCCCGTCGCGCACAGCGCCAGATGGAACGAGCTGATTCCCCCCGCCAAAATGCAAATGATCGAGAAGCTGATGGCGAAGTTGGAGAAGCCGCTCATACGCCTGAGCAGCTCCTGCTTGTAGCCCATCCGCTCCAGGGTGCGGATGTCGTCGGCTGCGTCATCCTCAATGGCCCGATTGTTTTCAGTGAAGTGCATCAACAGGCTCCGCGGGCAATGCCCCAGGAAGGTGAAACTGTTCCTTCACGCCCACGCCACCGGCACCAAGGTCGCGCATCCGTCCGCACAGGGCCAGGATTCGCTCCACCGCCTCGGCCGGTTGCACACCCGCAGGGTGGATATTGGAGATGAGGTTCCGCTCGGCATCGGTATGGCCTGCCTGGGGCCTGAATGCCAGGTAAGCCGACAGGCTCTCCGCGGTGGCCAGCCCGGGCCGCTCCCCCACCAGCAGCACAGCCACGGCGGGCTGAAGCACTTCCCCCACCGCGTTGAGGATGCCCACCCGGCACTGACGCACCACAAACGGCTGGCCCAGATCCCAGCCGCGGGCCTTGGCCTTTTCCATCAGCAGGGGCAGCAGCACCGGCACCTGCGTGGCCACCGCGGTCGCGGACAACCCGTCCCCCACCACGATCTGCAATCCGGGTGCGGCCGGGCAGCGCTGCCGCAAGCGCTCCGCCGAGGCCTCATCCAACCGCCGGCCCAGGTCCGGCCGCAGCAGGTATTCCGCCCGGTCCCTCGCCTGGGACCGCGCTTCAAACAATCCGTACCGCTGGACCAGCGGCCCCAAATCCGCTTCCAAATCCAGTTCGCGCTGCACCGCGTCAATGGCGGCGGCATGGTCCACGCGCAACGCCAACTGGGTGCCGGTCCGGTAGCACGGGCCAGCCGCGCCCTTCAGCAGACGGGCTGGCCCGCGGGCCAGCAGTCGCTGCAGCAAGTGGTCGGGCTGGATCTCGGATGACATGGAATTGGCCGGGGGTCGCTGAGAATTCGGTGTCACCCGATACTCTACCCGCGTCGCCATCCCGTGCACACACCCGAGTCGACCGACTCGGAAAAGTGCTTGCGGCACAGGGGCACATACCGGTTGTTGCCACCGATCTCCACCTGGGCCCCCTCGCGCTCCACCCTGCCGTTGCCGTCCACCCGCACCACCATGGTGGCCTTTCGCCCGCACACGCAAATGGTCTTCAGTTCGCTTAGGGTGTCCGCCCACGCCAGGAGGGCCGCGCTGCCGGGAAACAGGTCACCCCGGAAATCGGTTCTCAGCCCGTAGCACATCACCGGAATATTGGCCGCGTCCACCACCCGCGCAAGCTGCCGCACCTGGTCCTGCCGCAGGAACTGCGCCTCATCGATCAGCACGCAGTCCGGCGCGGGCCGTGAACCGGTGCAGACCGACCAGAAATCGGTCCCCGGCCCGTACCCGATCGCGTCCTTGCCGATGCCGATGCGGGAACTGATCCGCATGCCCTTGCCAGGCTCCACCGGGTCGGCCAGGGTGAACAGCAGCGTGGTCATGCCGCGCTCATCGTAATTGTGGGCCGCCTGCAGCAGGGAAGTCGATTTCCCCGCGTTCATGGTTGAGTAATAGAAGAACAGCTTGGCCATATACCTGGTCGCCCCCGCCAGTAATCGTTGCTTATCCCTTGCGGCAGGACACTCCCCAGCCTGCCCCGGTTTCCCCGCACCGCCACGCCATCCTGCCCACTTTAACACTGGATAAGATTTTTCACCCCAAAACCCCCACCGGCAAAAATTTCGGACCGCTCCTGCGAATTCATGGGTGGGCAACCCTGAAACTGTGGAGGAACCACCATGGACGGCATGCACGAAGGCTACCAAACCGATGACTGGCAAAACGGCTGGGAAGCTCCCGCCCCGGAATCCGCCCGCCCCGAGCCGGACCCCTGGGAGGGTTCGTTCCTCCCCCTCACCCACCACGCCCGCAAACGCATGCAGCAACGCCGCATCGACCTCGGCATGGTGGAGCTGGTGATCCAGTTCGGCCGCGAGGTCTGCACCCGCGGCGCCCTGGTCTTCGCCATCGGCCGCAACGAGATCGCCACCGCCGCCAAACGCGGCGACAACCTCCAACACCTCGACGGCGTCCATGTCGTCACCAGCCACGACGACGGCTCCGTCCTCACCGTCTACCGCAACCGCGACCTCGGCAACCTCAAAACCAACCTCGGCTTCGGCAAACGCTGGCGACAGAAGAAATGGGGGAAATTTGTAGTCGGCAAATGAGGCTGCGGCAATGCAAAGCCAGGCCAAAAAGGCCTGGCTCAATGATCATGCGCTTTCAGCGCATCGTTTTGTCTAATGTTGTCTGTAGGACAACCATCATTGAGCCTGGCCAAACTGGCCAGGCTGCAGGCGCTCCCCGGTAGACCAGAAATCATGCCACAATCTTTGGCCCGTGTGGTGGTCCATCTCATCTTCAGCACAAAAAACCGAGCCCCGATTATTCCCAAACAAATCCAACCCGAACTTCACGCTTACCTCGGCGGATTATTGGCCAATCTGGGTTGCATAGTCATTCGGGTAGGCGGGGTATCAGACCATATCCACGCCCTTTTCGGACTTCCCCGCACCTCATCCTTGGCTGATTTGCTGGAAATCCTCAAACGGGATTCATCCAAATGGGTCAAGGAAAAATGCCCGGCGTCCCCTGATTTTTATTGGCAAAAGGGTTATGGAGTATTCTCGGTCAGCCAGACTCACACCAGTAAAGTCACCACTTATATTGCAAACCAGGAAGCGCATCACCAAACCATCTCATTCCAAGACGAATATCGCCAAATCCTTCGTAAAAATGATGTCCCTTTTGATGAGCGTTATGTCTGGGAATAATCCCCCCACTTCCCCCCACCACCCTCATCGATTACATTCATTAAAACCTTCTCCAGGAGCCCTCCCATGCCCCGCAAGCCCCACCACACCTCGCGCCGCGGCTTCCTGCAAGCCGGCACCCTGCTTTCCTTGTCCACCCTCACCTACCGCGGTGCCTTCGCCGCCGACACGCCGCCCAGCGAGCGTGTCCGCGTCGGCTTCATCGGCGTCGGCGGCCAGGGCAAGGGCAACCTGAAGGCGTTGCTCAAAAACGCGGTCGCCGTCTGCGATGTCGACAGCAAGCGTCTCGCCGAGGCCGCTTCCATCGTCGAGAAGGCCAACGGCGCCGCCCCCTTCCAGGCGGTCGACTACCGCACCTTGCTCGACCGCAAGGACATCGACGCCGTTCTCATCACCACGCCAGACCACTGGCACGCCCTGCAAACGGTCAACGCCTGCCAGGCCGGCAAGGATGTCTACTGCGAGAAGCCCCTAACCCTCACCATCGCCGAGGGCCGCGCCATGGTGAACGCCGCGCGCAAGCACAACCGCGTGGTGCAGACTGGCAGCCAGCAGCGCAGCGCCAAGGAGTTTCGCACCGCCTGCGAGATGGTCCGCGGCGGCGCCATCGGCAAGGTGAAAAATGTCCTCGTCGGTCTGCCCGGCGTCAACTTCAAGCCCCCCGGCGTGCCCGACAGCGCCCCGCCCGCCGAGCTGAACTACGACCTCTGGCTCGGGCCGGCCCCCCAGCGCCCCTACAACGAGAAGCGGGTCCATTACCTCTTCCGCTTCTTCTGGGATTATTCCGGCGGCCAGCAGACCAACTTTGGCGCCCACCACCTCGACATCGCCCAGTGGGGCCTCGACATGGACAACAGCGGCCCGGTCTCCGCCGAGGCCAAGGCGCGCTTCAACAAGGAGGGCTGGTACGAGGTCCCCGAATGGACCGAGATCAATTACCGCTACGCAAGCGGCGTCACCATGGTCTGCGGCCAGGGGCAACCCGGCGGCACCACCTTCGAGGGCGACAAGGGTGTCATCCATGTCAACCGCGGCAAGCTGGAAGTGCGAATCAACGGCGAGAAGCTCGCACCCGCCAAATACCCCAAGGTGGATGTGAAGCTCTACGCCAGCGACAACCACCACAAGAACTGGCTCGACTGCATCAAGAGCCGCGCCAAACCGATTTGCGATGTCGAAATCGGCCACCGCTCCGCCACAGTCTGCCACCTGGGCAACATCGCGGTTCGCACGGGTCAGGCCATCGCCTGGGATCCGGAAAAGGAGCAGATCATCAACAATCCCGAGGCCGCCAAGATGGTGGAAAAGGCCTACCGCGCCCCCTGGAAACTGGGCTGATCCCCAATCATTCCAGCCCATCCTTCCGCCTGAACCGCCGTTCCGTGACGGCGGTTTTTGCGTTTTAATGGAAATCTCCCGCCAACGGAGCCCTCCCCATGCCCACGCTGCCCGCCTGGGTGCTTGCCAGCGCCATCCTCGGTGCTGCCGACACACCCATCTCCTACACCCGCGACATCCGGCCCATTCTGTCGGAGAACTGTTTCTATTGCCACGGGCAAGACCCCAACCAGCGCAAGGCCGACATCCGTTTCGACACGCTGGAGGGCCAGAAGGAATCAGGCGCCATCACCCCGGGCAAGCCGTCTGAAAGCCCGCTGATCGATCGCATCCACTCAGGCGACGCCACCAAGCTGATGCCACCGCCCAAATCCAACCGCAAGCTCACCGCCGACCAGAAAAAACTGCTCGAACGCTGGATCGCCGAAGGCGCCCGGTTCGAGGACCATTGGGCTTTCGTGCCACCCGTCCGGCCACCCGTGCCTGAGGTCCCTGGCATCACCCACCCGGTCGATCGCTTTCTGGCCGCGGCCCAAAAGGTCAAAGGCATTCAGCCCAACCCCGAGGCCGACCGCCGCACCCTCATCCGCCGACTCACCCTCGATCTCACCGGCCTTCCCCCCACCCCTGCCGAGGTGGATACCTTCGCCAACGACCCCGAACGCAAGGCGTACGACAAGCTGGTCGATCGCCTCATGGCCAGCCCGCACTATGGCGAACGCCAGGCGCTACCCTGGCTCGATGCCGCCCGCTATGCCGACAGCAACGGCTTCCAGCAGGATGGCGACACCTTCCAGTGGGTTTGGCGTGATTGGGTGGTGAAGGCTCTCAACGACAACATGCCATTCGACCGGTTCTCCACCGAGCAGCTAGCCGGCGACCTGCTGCCCGGCGCCACCCCGGCTCAAAAGGTGGCCACCGCCTTCAACCGCAACCACCTGGTCAACGGCGAGGGCGGCGCCATCCCCGATGAGCAACGCTTCGTGATCTACTTCGACCGCATGGACGTCACCGCCACCAACTGGCTCGGCCTCACCCTGGCGTGCGCACAGTGCCACGACCACAAGTACGACCCCATCACCACGCGCGACTACTACAGCCTCATGGCCGGCTTCAACCAACTCTCCGAATCCGGCCTGGCCGGTTTCCAGTCTTCCAAGACCCGTGTTTCTCCTCCCTTCCTCGAATATCCCCTGCCAGGCCAAAAAGAAAAAATGGCCGCCCTGGAAAAGGAAGCTGGCGAGCTCGCCAACCAGCTCGAGAAGCGCAAGTCGGAATGGGAACAAAAAACATCCGCTGATAATCAATTACCCGACAAGGCCATCCGCGACCAGATCCTCGCCCGCGCGCAAGACAAACCCCTGGATAAGATCCCCGAAGCCCAGCGGAAAGACGAGGAAAAGAAACGGGCCGACCGCGAGAAGGCAATCCGCGATCACTTCGAGCAGAAGGTCGCCGCCGACCTGGCCGCCAAGCTGAAGGCAGCCCGAGACCGCATCAATGCCTTCAAAAACGATGAGCTGCCCAAGGTCATGGTCATGGCCGATGACAAGCCGCGCGACACCTTCATCCTCAACCGGGGCGAGTACCTGAAGCCCGGCGACAAGGTCACCTTCGGCACACCCGGTTTCCTGCCGCCCTTGCCCAAGGATGCCCCCAAAAACCGCCTCGGCTTCGCCCGCTGGCTATTCGCGCCTGAAAACCCCCTCACCGCCCGCGTCGCCGTCAACCGCCTGTGGCAAAACCTGTTCGGTGCCGGCCTCGTCCGCACGGCCGAGGATTTTGGCGTGCAGGGCGAGTTGCCCACCCATCCCGCCCTGCTCGACTGGCTGGCCGTCGAGTTCCGCGAAAACGGTTGGGACATGAAGAAAATCAACCGACTGCTGGTGACCAGCGCCGCCTACCAACGCTCCGCCAGGGTTACCCGCGAGCAACTTGCGCTCGACCCCGAAAACCGGCTGCTCACCCGTTTCCCCCGCGTGCGCCTGCCCGCCATGGTGCTGCGCGATGTCGCCCTGGCCACCAGCGGCCTGCTCGACCGTCGGGTCGGTGGTAAACCCGTCTACCCCTACCAGCCAACCGGCATCTGGGACACGCTCGCCATCACCAAGGAGCGTGATTTCACCTACCCCGCCAGCAGTGGCACCGATCTCTACCGCCGCAGCCTCTACACCTTCTGGCGCCGCACCGTCGGTCCCGCCAACATGTTCGATGCCTCCAGCCGCCAGGCCTGCCGTGTGCGCGCCGGCACCACCAACATTCCGCTGCACGCCCTCACCACGCTGAATGATGCCACCTGGAACGAGGCCGCGCGGGTGTTGGCCGCCAACCTGCTGCGCGACTTGCCCGATGACACCGCTCGCCAGGACCGCCTATTTGAAATGGTGCTGGCCCGCAAACCCGCCCCATCCGAGAAGGCCGCCCTGGGCAAAATGCTGCACAACCAGATGACTCATTTTGCCGGTGATCCAACGGCCGCCAAAAAAGCCACCAGCGCCGGTTCAGCCCCGCGCGATGAAAAGCTCGATGCCACGCGCTGGGCCGCCTGGACGCAGGTCTGCCTCGCCGTCTACAACCTCGATGAAGCCCTGACTCGGGAGTGATGCCGTGAGCAACCCCATGCGTGAACAGGCCGACCGCATCACCCGCCGCGCCTTCTTCGGCCGGTCGGCCACCGGTCTCGGCACCGCCGCGCTGGCCACCCTGCTGGGCCGTGACGCCCAGGCGGGAACGGTTCCCGGCGTGGGCGGATATCCCCACTTCGCCCCCAAGGCCAAGCGGGTTGTCTACCTGTGGCAGGGAGGCGCCCCCACCCATGTGGACCTGTTCGATCCCAAACCGGTCATGGCCCAGATGGCCGGCAAGGAAATCCCCGAAAGTGTCCGTGGCGCCACCCGCCTCTCCACCATGACCGCCGGCTACAAGAAGTACACCGTGGTCCCCGCCATCAAACCCTTCAAAAAATACGGCAAATCCGGGCTCGAGATCACCAGCATGATGCCGCACATCGGCTCCATCGCCGATGACATCACGCTGGTCCGCTCCCTGAACACCGAGGCGGTCAACCACGCCCCAGGCGTCACCTTCTTCCTCACCGGCGCGCAGATACCCGGCCGACCCAGCCTAGGTGCCTGGCTCACCTACGGTCTCGGCTGCGAGACCGACAACCTCCCCGCCTTTGTGGTGATGACCAGCTCCGACAAGGGCAAGACCTGCGGGCAGCTTTTCTTCGATTACTACTGGGGCTCGGGTTTCCTGCCCACCCGCTACCAGGGTGTCCGCTTCCGGGGCGCTGGCGACCCCGTGCCGTACCTCTCCAATCCCGAGGGTGTCAGCCGCTCCGCGCGCGAGAAACTGCTCGAGGGCATCGCCGAACTGAACCGCGCCCACCTGGCCGATTATGGCGACCCCGAGATCGATACCCGCATCAGCCAGTACGAGATGGCCTTCCGGATGCAGTCCAGCGTGCCCGGCCTGCTCGATTTTTCCAACGAGCCCAAGCACATCCTCGACATGTACGGCCCCCAGGTGCACGAGCCCGGCAGCTTCGCCCGCCACTGCCTCATCACCCGCCGGTTGCTGGAGGGCGGCACCCGCTATGTGCAACTGATGCACTCAGGCTGGGATCAGCACTCCAACCTGTTCACCCAACTGGAGAAACAGTGCGAGGACACCGATCAGCCCTCCGCCGCCCTGGTGAAGGACCTGAAGCAGCGCGGCATGCTCGACGACACGCTGGTGGTCTGGGGTGGCGAGTTCGGCCGCACGCCGTTTGGTCAGGGGCCCGAGGGCAAGCCCAACGGCCGTGACCATTTCGGCCGCGCTTTCAGCCTGTGGATGGCCGGCGGCGGCGTGAAGGGTGGTCATATCCACGGCGCCACCGATGACTTCGCCTGGAACATCACCCGCGACCCGGTCCATGTGCACGACCACCAGGCCACCATCCTGCACCTGTGCGGCATCGACCACGAGCGCATGACCTACCGCTACCAGGGCCGCCAATTCCGCCTCACCGACATCCACGGCAAGGTGGTGCGGGGCATCCTGGCCTGACCTTCTAAAGCCCGGGGTCGCCAAAAAATTCCGCCAGGCGACCAACCCATCCAATCACGGGCGGAACTGCCGCCTTACGGCTTCCGCAATGTTTTGGCTGCGGTTTCCAAAAACGGCAGTGTCTCCCCACCAAATTGCTGCTTGTCAATCAGTTTGATGTGAACATACGTTGGCCCGTCATGGGCATGGAAAATGATACCGGAAATGGGAAGCGGGTCAGCCCCCACTGTTTCAACACCCTTGAAGGATATTCGTACGAACTTCAAGGGGCCGATATCGGTGTTTTCAACGGGTGATTCCCCATAACCCGCCAAGGAAGAACGCAACGGATTTTGTAGAGCGGCCATGCCTTTGTCCAAGGTTCCAGCTTGTTCCGCAGGAGATAGCTTTCCAACCATCACCCAGAATCGCGGCGCACTTCCATCGGCGCGTCGGGCACCTGTCCAGTTGAAAGACCGGGTCCCACCTTGTGTTTTTTCTTCAAGGGTCCAACCGGCCGGCGGTCGGATTCGAAAACCATTCAAATCAAACTCGGTTGCCAGCTTGTTGGCCATGGCCGGGTCGGGCGACAATTTGCTGGCAGGCTTTTCCAGCCAAAGACCATCGTAAAGGCGTGTCGGTTTATTGGACCCGACTTTGGCAGTGCAATCGCCATTGAAAAGCGAAATCACTATGTTTCGCTTGCGATCAGTCAATTCAACCATGTTGGACGTGCGATTGGTCTCGATAAAAGCATGTACACCATCGGCGGCCACTTCCTTCCACGTGCCGTCGGCAAGCTTTTCAAAATGGCCGTTTTCGTGCTTCCAAAAAACCCGGGTGTCTGGAGCCGCGGTGGCCTTATTCTCAACTTCCTCGGCAGGAGCCTTTTCTTTGGCTCCGCACCCGACCAATCCAAGGATAAAAAAAAGCAAAAGGCAACGCATGACGAAACCCTAAGAAAGCTAAATGGTTGATGCGATTGTTTTTTTAGAAAAAAAATTCTCAGTGACAGTAGATGGGGAAAATAATCGCCACGCGTCTAAAGCCACTCGCAAATTGCGCCTGCCGCCTAAGGCGACGGATCAATCGAAACGGGTTCGCGTATCACCTGTTTCGCATCGGGTCGTGAAGGGTGGCAAAAACAACCCTTGAAGGCCTCATGGAAAGGTGGCTCCTGGGGTGTTGGCCTATTTCTTTTGCATCGTTACCATCGCCTCGGCAAATGCCTTGCCTAATTGGGCGAAGATCTTGGCACTTCCCAGATAGTGGTAACCGCCATTGGAAGCACCTTTGAGGCACTCCCTGTCCTTGGGTGAAAGGACATCTTCCAGGGCAAGGTCGAGTTTTTCCCGGTTGCTCTTGGTTATCCCCTCGATCCAGAGATCAAGGCCGGCATAGCGTTCGGGGCCTTTCGGACCGTACTGGTCATTGGCGTAAGCCGCCAGCACGTTTTTCCCCTTCCGCAACCATTTCACTTGGTCTGGCGCCAGGACGATTGACCTGTAGCACGGATTGTCCAACCACCAGATGTAGGTGTTGATCTTGTGTCCGTTCAAATAGACATGGAATCCTTGTCTCGCCAAAATCGCGATGCGAAACGACTCGTAGTCGAGGTCTTCGACTTCAAAGGTTGTCCGCATCAGCAGGAACTCCCCCTCGCCCCATTTCGAGGGAAATTTGTCCAGGGTAATTCCATCGTGCTTCCAGACACCCTTGCCGATGGGGGCCTTGCCTTCCATCCATTGGCTGTCATCGAATTCAGGCCTGTGCCAATCACCCATTCCGGCGGGCAGCGTGATGTCCCGAAATCGCCTGCTTTCATATTTTTCCAGCTTGTCCTTTTTTTCCGTGGCATCGACGGTCTTGAAGCGCCAGACGCGCTCCCCCGGGACGGGTTTTCCAATCGGTTGCCAGTATCCGTTCCATTTGGATGTCGTGTCGATTGACCCGTCCTTCTTCAGCGCGCGCGCGGTTCCGACGATCCGGTCATACTCGCCCTTTTTGGGCAACGCCTTGTCAATGTCATAGTCCCAGAACGGGGCGGTCTGGACGGCCATCACATTGCCCTTGAACTCCGGAAGATCGCATGGCGCGGCCATGGCCCTGCGGAAGGAGACTATGCCCTGGTTGGCTTTTTCGCCGTCAATACCCAGCACGCCGATCACGAAGGGCATAGCTGGCGCGTTCAGGTCTTTACGGACATCGCGGATAAACTTTGCCATAATGTCCGAGTAAAGGCCGTATCGATCCGGGTGGCCCCGGTCGGGATAGGTGCCATTGTCAACAAGATCGTTGAATCCCTGGAACCAGACAAACCCGGCTATCTCATACCCCTTTTTTGCATCGTATTCCGGACAAACCCGCTTGGGATCGGCTAGGACTTTCCTGACATGCTCCACCATCATGCGATAGAACACCCCGGACGCCTTCGCCTTTTCCTCCTTCACTTTCTCAATGTCAATTCCCCGTTTCCTCATTTCCTCAAGCTGGGACTCATTGAATTGGTACGGCCCCGCGCTCGGGGGCCGGAACTCCGTGTTGAGGCTTCGGCCACCCCAGGCGGTCTTGATGATCAGGATCGGCTGGTCTAGCAGCTTCTCCATATAGATCCCGAAGGTGAACTCTGGTCCGATTTTGCCGCCATCCTTTGTCGGTTGATCTCCACGGGCCCCAAAACCCGCGGTCAATTTCCCCAAACCTTCACCATTCGCGCTTCCGTCATAGGGACCGGTCAAATAGGACATCCAGACCTTTTCGCAAACCCGTGGCGTTCCATCAGGGTTGCGCATTTCCCTGAGTAAGGGGGCAGTTTTGGGATCTTTGCCGATATAGTCGAATGTCCCGACTTGGGCATGGCCCTCCATATTGGATTGCCCGGCAAGAATGAAGACTCGCAGCGGTTTGGTGTCATTGTCGGCGGCAAAGCCGAGGGTAGGAGACAGTAGCAGCGTGGCGATTATGAAATTCTTCATGGTGACCGATGCTACCACAACTTATTCGGGGCGGGATGACCATAACTGTCAGCAATTCCTACCGCAACCGCGCGATCAAATCAGTGGCCGCAATAGACTTGCCCAAGCATGCCTGCATTCTATGCCCCCATTTTCAAACGCCTGATGTCACATCAACTTCCTGTCGGCCTGGCTTTATTGCTTTGGTCATGAAAAAGCCCAGCTAATGCTGGGGGCGCTATTCATCTTCCGACCCGTAGAATGGAGACCCGAATTTTATTTTTTGATTTGTCACTCCATTCCACGGAGAAGGAAACGGTGAGTTTTGCCTTTGGAGTGATGATTCTAATCTGTCCTTGTCGCTTTTCTTTCGACCCATCCCGGAAGATTTCCTTTGGTTGTTCCAAATCACAATTCACAAGTCCCACTTGGAGGACCTTGAAGGAAGGATGCTCCTCCAACTGATCACGCAGGGATGCAAGAACTTCTGCCGAATCAACCGTGGGTAGAATGGGCTGACACAACCAGGCTCCCACCGTTGGCAACAAAAAAGCCGCCGTTGAAACCAGGGCTGGCAAAAAAAGGTTATGTCCACCATATTTTCGACGAGCCAGGAAATGCAGCGCATAACCTGGAAACCACAAACCTAGAATCTTCAGGAAGGCGGCAAAAGGCGGTTTGAACAAATGGTTGTCCCCGGGCAGCAAATCCCGGTGGGTATAAATCAGGCGCCGTATGTCCTGGTAGCCGAGGATCGCCGTGGAAAAAATTGTGCCAAAAAAGAAAAGCAGGTAGATATCCGTTGGCAGGCGGTCCTGGTCCAAATACCAGAGTAGGAACCCTGTTATTAATGGAATCAACAACATCAGGATTAACGGTAGATGCAGAATTAATGCTGCGACTAGGATGGTATGGATTGGGTATTTTAGCTGTAGCTTTGTTTGTTGATCTGTTTCCCAGTCGTTTTCCAGCTCTTGTGGCGAAGCGAAATCCTGGTCAGGAACGGGTAATTCAAATGTTGATGGACCTGGCTTCACCTCCCCTTTGATTTGCCCGGCGTCGCCAAATAAAAAGTTAATGTAATTGTTAATTGAGCCTATGAATCCGTCCCATATTAGGCCGGGAACTTCCTGGATATCCTCAAAAGGGGAATCCGGTTGTGGTATTGATTTAGCCCTCTGGTCAGGCAATAAAAAGGCGGCAAAAAGTACCGCCAATCCCAAAACGGGTACAAAAGCCAACCATTTCCGGTTGGAATGATATCCTTTCCTTTCGAGGATGGATTTTGCCCAAAGGGATGGAATGATCCAAAAGGCCAGCGAAAGCAGGCTGTATCCACAAACATCACCTGGCACTGGCCACATACCTTTCCCTAATCTGCAGGCATTTCGAAGAGAATGACTACTTATGCAGTGGGTATTATATGGTCTTGAACCAATTCCTTTATAAGCTCTAGAGATTTTTTTGATCCGCCAAAAACTTTTCCACAAGTCAAAAGGTTTTGTTTTGTAATTGGTTAGCCCGGCTAAAACCGCAACTCCAGCCCCGCCGACACACCCTGGATCCAAATGTCCGAAGTCTGCACTCCCGTTAGCGCCGGCCGGCCCAGACTCTTGTCCGGGTCCAGCGAAAGCGTCGAATCAATCTGGCTGCCCGGCCGGGCCACGCCGGTCCAGTAGATGAAGGTGTAGCCCGCGGTGACGGCGATATGCCGAGTCACCTGATAGCCCAACCTCAGCCCCACCTCGGGCACAAAGCTCAGGGTTTGCTTCTCGTAATCCCCCATGTTGGTCTGCTGGGCCAACAATCCCCCTGGCTGGGTGAAATAAGCCCCGTTGCCGTACAGGTAGGTGGTGCTGCCATCGATATTCACCTGGCTGCTGGTGCCACCCAACCCTAGCAGCACCTTGGCATCCACCAGCCACCGACCCAGACGATGGCTGAACCCCAGGCCAATCTGCCCGCCGTTGAAGAAGTTGGTGGTGTTGATGGCGTCGCCAATGTAATAACCGATGGTGCCATCCGGCCGGGTGATGAACTCATACACACCCAGCCCCTCGTTGAAGCCCATGTTCCGGTAGCCGGCGATCAAATCCACCCGCCACGCTTCAGAGGTGTGCAGGTTACGGCGGAAGTTCACATCCAGCCCGTAAAAGAGTTGGCAAGTCTCCACCGACACATTGCCTTCCATCACTCCCGGGTAGGTCACCAGTGCGGCGTTGTTCTCGCCGGTTCCCGGATCCCGGAATGGTCTCGAGACAATCGGTCCATCCGGCGACAGATAGGCCGTGTCGCCTCCGTACAGGGTGTAAAACGACCCATCCACCGCCCAGGTCTTCGCCTGATTCAAAAAGATGCCGCTGTAAACCCGCAGGCCGGCCTGCATGCCACCGCCGATGGAGTCATCTCCGTACAGGATGCGCGTACCCGGCGCTCCCAGCACCCCCGCCTGATCCCTTGGCGTCCCCGCCGGCGATCCGGTCACCAAGGCCGGCAGCGACTGCCCGCTGATGCCCCAGCCCAGAGCCTCGATTCCCACCCAGAATTTCCAGGCGGGGTTCGGTTCATCCGTCAGGCCCACCGCCTCATCCTGCGGCAAGGCATCAGCTTCTGGGGGTACCAGAGGTTGCGGTGCGGCTTCTTGCGCTCGGGCCACCAGACCGGCACCCGCCATCAGCCAAACAGCCACGGTTGCCAGCCGCCAATCCATGGTTCCCCTCCCCAAGGGCCAAGCAGCCCCAAGGCACACCTTTCCCCGAGGCGCGAGATAGGGTTTTCCCTGTCTTCAAGGCAACCTCAATTTTCAGCCAAAATTTTTGCAAAAAATGGCCACCTGGCAAAAATTCTAACCCGGCCCTGCGAAGTACTGGTGCAGACCTGTAACCAACCAACCAGAGGCCTAGCCATGTCCGACCCATGTGCCGAAACAGCCAATCCTTTCGCCGATTGCAAACCGGGCAAAGAGCCCGGTGATCGGGTGACCCGCGGCAAACTGCCCAGGGTTTGGGACGGAACGCACTGGCTCTCCCCTTGGCACGCCATCGAAGCCAAAATCATCCAGGCGGGGGAGATCGGCCAACCCCTTCCCGACGGGAAAACGGGCCACCTGAAGTCCTACGATGCCCGTTCGCACCTGCTGAAAATCCCGGGTGGCTATGTGGTGGACCTGGCCGATTCACGCTACGCCCGCTCGGGCGAGAAGCCCCTCTTTTTTGAAGATCTCGAAAAAGCCAAGGCCAAGTACTGGGAAGCCATCCACGAGGCTGTCACATCCGGGGAGGTGGCCCCTTCGGACATCGGCCGCAAGGTCCACACCCGTAGCGTTTATTCCGAAGACGGTTGCGGTGAAAACTGGGAAACGGCTCGTGTGTACGAATGCCCCGGCTTCGCCGTCATCGATTACGGCTCCTTCCCCTGCACCTGCGATGTCCCCCGCTTCGAAATCCACGACGATGTCGATGCCGCGAAAAGGGCGCTCGAATCATTCGTTGACGAACTGGAAATGAACGCCCAGGGCAACATCGATTACACATGGCGCGCCAGCGTCTGGAACGAGGGCGAGGAAAAAGTGTTCTACGGAGCTTCTTGGCAAGAAGAAGAAGATGATGATGATGATGGGGATGAGAGTGAGGAGGACGAAACCGAGGAGGGCGATTTTGAAGAAGACACCAAAACCTAAACTCAAGGCGACGCCTTGGACCAAAATACCCCGCCTCCAAACAAACCCCCTGGGGCCAGTTCGGCTACTCCGCCTTCCTGGCTTCCAGGGCCGCTTTTTTCTTGGCAGCCGCCTTGGCTCGTTTCTCCTTCTGTTTCTCCATCCACCGCTGGCGCCCACCGGCCAGCCATTCCGCCTTTTTCTTGGCCAGTTTGGCCTTCTGCGCCGCCTTACGCTTTTCCAATAACTGGGCCGCCTTCAGCGCCTTCCGTTCCTTCTTCGCGGCCTCCACCTGGGCCTTCTTCAACCGCTCGGCCTCCTGCAGTTGAGCCAGCAGGCCAGCATCTTTTTTCTTTTGGCCGGAACGCCAGTCCGGGTCGTCGAATGAAGCATGTGCCATGGCAAATTTTCCCGGCGTCCATTCAATGGCCTAAACCATACTGGTTGCTGTCAACAAA
>Ga0315906_10000213_pt1 | contig 96046 bp, 151 predicted proteins | sample LakEriMetagenome_4_FD_203526 | JGI IMG/M metagenome (GOLD analysis project Ga0315906, IMG submission 203526) | Freshwater fungal communities from buoy surface, Lake Erie, Ohio, United States - Buoy 2 MA122 | ecosystem: Environmental > Aquatic > Freshwater > Lake > Lake biofilm | place: USA...
TGATAGCCTTAAGGCATAACAATTAAATAAAGAATTAGAGCGTGAGCCTAGCAAATAATCCCGACAGGGTGAGCCTAGCAAATAACCGCTCAACAACTAACAACTAACGAAAGGGAAACTAAATGAAACTAGATGAATACAAGGCTCTCATAGAGGAGCAACGCAAGGCAAGCCTAGCGCAAGCCATAGCCACACTAACACAGGCTAACGAAACACTAACTAACACTTTTAACCTAGAGGAGAATAACTAATGACTATCACCTACTCAATTTGGCAAGGCTCTAACCTATTGGCAATAGAGCAGACCGCTAAGTCTGCTGAAGAAATCCAAAAAGTAATGGAAGAATTAAATAAATTAGGTAAGGGATTTACTTACAATGTAAGAAAGGTAGATACTAAGTAATGATGACTAAATGGGATACTATTCAGGCAGATGTATCAGACGCATACATAGGACTAGAAGAAAATCTAGCGTGGGAAGATGCTATCCAAAATGGCGATATCTCTTTTGATAATGATGAAGATGAACTAACACTAGATTGGAATGACTAATGATTACAGACGGACTAGAGTTATATATAACTAGTGACTATGGTATAGAGTTAGATAGTTTCTTAGGGGCTATCTATCTACCTTGGCACACTATTATTGCCACCGCCCTACTAGTAGTAGGTTATAAGATTTATAAGAGAAAGAAGAATAAGTAATGAAAGCCCTAATAGGTTATGTAGCGTTACTAGTAGGCATACTAGTATTCTCTCTATTCTCTACCCCGCACTATGGTAACTGTAAGCAAACTATAGAGGGCAGAGAGTGTGTGCTAACTCACTATACTTTCGGTAGATAATACGGCGTGTCGCCTTGACAAAAGGCGATCTCGCCCATAGCTTTTGTGCGGGCATTTTGTCCTTTATGTCCGATTTAAGAAAAGCCCTGAATCCTGTGAGATTAATCACACGACACGCCGTCTCATTCTTTAAGACTTACGGCGTGGCGTTTAGGAAATGTCGGTAGGTTATGGTAAAATTACGGCATAACGAAAACGAAAGGAAGTGGCTAACAATGGCTAACTTATACACAATAGAAAACTTGCTAATTGGCAAGACTTACAACTCAAAAACTTTGCGTGGTGAAATTATCTCCGCAGAAAAACACCCTAAAGGAATTTGGTATGGCGAAAATACCGAAGCCTATTTGGTTGCGGTTAATTCTAATGGTCGCTACAATTACCGAACAATAGCAGTAAAGGTTGGTGAATAATAATGGGATACATAGAAATTTTCCGTGTTAATGATGAGGGTGCTGGCTGGGTAGATTTATCCGAAGCCAACCCGCAAGAATTGCTGGATTTAGAAATCGGCTTATTTCAGGAAGGTGCGCTCTAGGGCGTGTCTTTCCCGAAATTGTCGGTGGCTTAGGCTATAATTACAACTAAGAAAACAACGAAAGGAAAACTATAAATGGGAAACTTAGCAGAAATAATTGGTGTCGCTTGTGATGAGTGTGGCGGTGCTGGATTTATTTTCTTTGGAGATGAAAACAATTATGATGTTCAGTCTTGCGACTGTGCAGAGGAAGCATGGGGTATCTAATGTATAAAATAACTGTTGCTAATGATGAAAACGCAATTCATTGGAGTAAAGAATACTCAGATGAATTAAACGCACACGAAGAGTTTGCTAAGTTTATTGACTGGGGCTTTGCTGATGAATACTCAACAATTAACTTATTTACTCCTAGCGGTAAATGTTACACTAAGATTTTTCACCGAAATGGAAAGGTAGTAAAGCGATGATGACTAGAAAAGATTACATTGCAACGGCTGAAATTTTAAAGTATGCCAGCACAAAAACTCACCCCGCTTTATTTTCTAAAATGGTAAATGATTTTGCTGAAATGTTTGCAAAAGATAATGAGCGATTTGATGTCGTGAGATTTCACGAGGCGAGTAATTACACAACAATTTTTGGGCGTGTGTAATTAAATAAACGGCGTGGCGATTTGACAAGATCGCCAGCTGCGCCCCCAAAAGCTGAGGGGGCAAAATGTACTTTATGTCCGATTTATTCTTTTTCCCGAATTCTGTGAGAAAGCTCACAAATCCTGCGACACGCCGTAACCAAATTAGATAATGTCGGTGACTTACGCTATAATAATCGCACCCAACAACGAAAGGTTACAGATGATTAAAGTAGAACACTATCTCAAATTCGTAACAGAGTTTGACGAAACACACCCTAGCGCAATTCGCATACTTTCCTTGGAGAAAGATGAACAAATTGCTATTCTAGAAGGTTTATTAAAAGACCACCTATTACCTACTATCCAACCAACTATTGACGAATTAAATGATGGTACCTCTTGGGCAAAATTAAAGGCGGTTAAATAATGTTATCTACTGCTATCGAATTACTTGAGGTAACTAAGGAAAGTGTTTATGATGATGAAATTATGGGATTAGCGGGTGAATTACACACACGCAGAAATGAACTTTCTGATGATGTATTCGCTAAGTATCTATTCATGTATTCTGCTGCCCTATCTAGCAAAGTAGCAGATGGCATAACTAGAGTCCTATTAACTGAGGAACAAATGTCGGTGCTATGCGATACAATAGCCGAAATGGACAACTTAACTGAAACTATCTTAGAGGAGGATAATAATGGGGAGTAATCTCGCAACTGAATTAGCTGATGGGTTATTAGAACTTGATCTAGAAACTCAAATCGCTATACACCTAACTAGTAATCACTATCCACCCGTACCCCGCTCAATGGTGGAGCCTTGCATAGATGCTATTGACGCATACTATGAGGAGGACTACAATAAACTAATTAAATTACCTGAGCCGATTACTTGGAGAGGTAAAGATAGCGCACCTGCTTCCGCTATTGTAGATGCTCACCACCTAGATGCTTGGCTACCTGAATTAGAATTGTGAGATAACTCACACCGCTACCTCCCATAAATTGTCGGTGGTAGGTAGTATAATAAAGCCCTAAACGAAAGGAAAGACAAATGAACACAACACTACAAGTAGGTCAAACCTACACAACTACACAGAGCGGTATCACAGGCGTTATTAAAGCCGTTGATAATCACCCTAGCGGAGTAAATCGTATTCTGCTTGATGTAGAGGGCAAGGAACGCTGGACAAGCGTATCTGCTAAATAATTCCCATAGGGGAGAAGTCCTGAGCAAGACTACTAAAACTGCTCACCAATTTTGTGTCGGTGGCAACTGATACAATACTCCCAACAACTAACGAAAGGAAAAACAAATGGCAAGAGGAAAAGCAATACAGGTAAAAATCGCAACTACTAAGGTTATTAAAGCCTTAGAAGCAAGATTAGCCAAACTAGAGGCTGATTACACAAAGCAAGACGAGAACGAAGCAAAGTATAACAAGAAAGTAGAAGCGTGGAAAAAAGAAATTGGGAAGTGGGCTATTAGTCAATTCTCAAAGGCTGAAAACCTACGCACCAACTATCGTTCTTGGAACAACACCCTTAATGTTGATTTTGATTTAACAGTTAAGGAAGGCGATTTCCCTGCTGAACCAGTAAAGGATTTTGAGCAAATCCATCAGCACACTTATCGTGAGATGAAAGACGAGATGGAAAACGCTATCCGTATTCTCAAGATGACCGACGAGGAAGTAGTTTCTACTTCTACATACAACGCTATTGCTCGTTATCTATAAATAACAAGCAACGACCTGAGCAAGTCTAAAAACTGCTCACACACACCAACTAACGAAAGGAAATAAAATGTCACCAATTCTAGATACCGCTAAGGGTCGTTTCTATCGCAAAGGCGATGTATTCACCACAGGCAAGTCTGGTATTACTGGCACAATTAGCGAAATCGTTTCTATTCGCCCTAACTTAACTAAACTTGGGCTGAATACAGAAAATGGTTTGCGTTGGGCTATGGTTAAAATCGGCGCATAACTCTTAGGGGGCTAGACAAAATCTAGCCCCCAATGTTATAATTACAATCCCTACTAACAAAGGAACAAAATGAAAAATAGATTTAGAATAGAAATCTATGACGAAGTAAAATCAAATGATTTAACTATCTACTCCGAACAAGGCGTGGATAAAGAATACTTAACTGAACTTGTATTCTCAAACATCAAAAACTTTGACGGAAATGTTAGAGCGTTTGTTTATGATAGTTTAAAGAAAAAGAAAACAACTGCTTTATTTTTGCCAATCGAAACAATTCAATTTGTAAAGGCTATGATTCCTAAGAAACTTAATGTAAGCCTTTATTAAAAGCTTGGGGCGGGTTTGTGTCGTGTAATCATCTAGATCCCCGCCCCATTTCCCTTTTGTCGACAAATGCGCCCACAAAGCTGTGCGGGCATTTTGTGATTTAAGACACACTAAAAATATCCCCTGAATCGGCGTGTCGAATTGGAAATGTCAGTTAGATCTGTTATACTTTCAACCTCTCCAACGAAAGGTCAACTAATGAATACTTGCGAAGACTTTCCTTGCTGCGGTCATGAAATGAATGATTGCGATGGATCTCTCTATGGTTCCGACGATGCTATTAAGCAAGACATGTGGCGCATGATGTCACGCATGGCGGATGCAGAAATGGGGGATTTATAATGTCAGATCAAGCTGCTATAATTGGGCCCATGTTAAAGCGCTCAATGGACCGTAAAGTAACGAATGCCGTTTCCCCTAACGGTAAAACTCCTACAATTGCTAATACCTTTGGCCTGCCTGCAGGTAAAGAATTCTCATGCCCTGGAGCTACTAGTATTTGCGAAAGCGTGTGCTATGCGGGCAAGCTTGAAAAAGTTTATAAGGGTGTTCGCAATGTGCTCATGCATAATTGGAATTTATTAAAAGACGCCGACGGTCCTGCCATGGTTAACTTAATTGAATCTATGATTGCAGACTTTCGCAAGGATTGTGAAAAGCGCAATGCTAAGTTATTATTCCGTATCCACTGGGACGGAGATTTCTTTAATGACACGTATGCATATGCGTGGAAGACTGTGATTGATCAGAATTCAGATATTCAATTCTGGGTGTACACACGAGTTAAGTCTGCAGCATTAATTCTTAAGGATATTTCTAACTTATCTCTTTATTACTCTACGGATGATGAGAATAAAGAAATTGCACACGATTTAAAACTTAACGACGGTGTCCGCCTGGCCTATCTAGGGAAAACGTTTGCCGTTACTGAAAGTACTATGAAAGAATTAACGGGTAAGCCTGGCGCTAAATGTCCTGAAAATATGAAATCTATTCCGCTTATCTCTTCTGCTGGTTCTGCATGTGTCTCATGTGGATTGTGCGTTTATGGTAAAGCAGACATTCGATTTTCTGCGAGTAAAAAATAATGGATTTCCTGTTGGGGGAGATCTTTGGAGCCGTATTGTGTTTATTCCTTGCGGCTCCACTGGTTATTCTATTAGCTGGAATGCTAATTAGATTTGATGTTGATCGTGATGGCGTAGACGATATTTAAAAGATGCGCCCAATAGTGGGGGGTTTTCCACAGGCTTACGGGTAGCTGTGGATAACTCCTGAAACGCTAAGACAAATAAGATAGACAATGTCAGTGCACTATGTTATACTTTGACAAAACTAGCAATGAAAGGAAAATCATGGCTCATAACCTTGAAACAAATGGCAACGATGTTGCTTTTGCTTTGCGTGGAACTCCTGCATGGCATAATCTCGCTAATCGAATCTTCTCACAAGATGAAGAAGTTAGCACACAACTAATGCTCGATGAAGCGAAACTCTCTAATTGGGATGTTCGTTTATCTCCTGCTACAGACCACATTCCTAGCGATTGGAATGATACATCAGACGCACAATTCGTTATCCGTACAAATCCATTTAATAGTGGAACGGATGTTTTGGCTACTGTAGGCTCACGCTATAAAGTTATTCAGAATGAAGATTTATTCTCATTCGCTGATAATTTACTAGATGGCGATACCCGTTGCTCTTGGGAATCTGCTGGCTCTTTGAAAAAGGGTAAAGTAGTATTTGGCTCTCTTACTGTTCCCCGTGAAATGGTACTAGACCCACAAGGCGCTAACGATACAACTAAATTGTATCTTATCGTATGGACATCACACGATGGCTCTGTTGCTGTTCAAGCAGCAATTACACCTGTTCGTGTTGTTTGCCAAAATACTTTGAATCTTGCAATGCGTAATGCTAAGCAATCATTCAAGATTCGTCACACACAATCTGCTGAAGGCAGAATTCAAGTTGCTCGTGAAACTCTTGGATTAACTTTCGGATACTTTGATGAATTCGAAAAGCAAGCACAAGAATTGTTTGCACAATCAGTTACTGATAAGCAATTCTCAGACTTGATTCGCACAATCTATCCTAAGCCTGAATTGGATAAAAATGGCTCAATCAAAAAGTGGGAAAGCAAGGTTGTTTTAATTGACGACCTTTATCATAACTCACCAACTAACGCTAACATCAAGGGTACCGCTTGGGGTGCTTTCAATGCTCTAACTGAGCGCCTTGATTATTATCGTACTGCTCGCAAGGGTAATAGCGAATCTCTAATGGCTTCTGCTTCTGGATTCGACCCTGTAATTACCGCTGAGAAAAATAAAATTCTCAAAATGGTAAAAGCCCTAGCGTAATAAATTTTCCTGAGCATGAAATAAAACTGCTCACCATTAGGTCCATTAGCTCAGTTGGTTAGAGCGCTACCCTGTCACGGTAGAGGCCGTCGGTTCAAGTCCGATATGGATCGCAGGCTGCGCCCAACAGTAAAGGCCAGCTTTTTGTGTTACGGGTCACATAAAAAAGTTCCCGAAATGCTTGTAAATGTCAGTGCACACATGTATAATTCTCACCATGTTCAAATCATATTGGTATGTATGCACAAACTGCGATGCGTCGATTGAGGTTGTGTCTAAGGGAATTCATTTCCAAGACCCAGCATGTAATTGCCATGACTCACAGGTTGTGTGGTGTCAGACCAATGTGGTAGAATCATCCACTACAAACGAAAGGAATACAATGTTAGATAATCTAGAGGCTTCAATGGACGGGATGACTACAGAAAATCTTCCCCTCTCTGATGCAGAAAAATATAACCCTAATCTATTGGTAACCTATAAAGTTATCCATGGATATTCAGATGCAGAATATGTAACAGACAAAGTTACAAGCATCGAATACGAACTACACAATGGTCGTCAAAACTCTAAAGTTGTAGTACAGTACAAGAATAAGGTTGATGTAGTTAAAGATATTATTACTGAAGCATATGCTGATTCAGATGACCAAGATACTCTACGTGCAATCGCCGAGGCTCTTGATATTGAATTAACTAAAACAGTTGAATTCACTGCTACAATCGAAGTTGCTGGAACAATGGAGATTGATTTGCTTTCTGATTACGGTGACAACCTTGAAGACGAAGTTACAGATAATCTTTATGTCGATTCACAAAGTGGTCGCATTGAAATTACTGAGACTGAAATCTCATACGTTAGGGAATGCTAATGTATTTTGAGTTGACTGCTCCTGATAGGCTATCAATGGAGATGGCTTATTGGGATGCACAAACAATGGGACTTGACCCTGAAGCAATGTCACCGTTGACTTTCAATGTTGGAACTGGTAGTATTGAGAAAGTAAGTCGTATTCGTGACAAACATAATCTTGTAGAAAGTTATGTTTCAGAATATGAACCAACAGGATACGTAAGGAGATAAGATGTCAGATTACAAGGATGGGTTTCAAGACGGATACAAGTTTGCCCGTGAAGAAATTATGGAGAAACTTGCAGAGATTGATATCGCTGACATCGATTCTTGGATCTTAGATCGTCTATCTGAAATGATTGAAGGTGGGAAACTATGACAGAATGGATTAAGTGTGATACTTGTTCAGCTCAGGCTAAGTTTCTTGCCCGCTCCACAAACGGGGAATTAACGTTCTGTGGCCACCACTATAACGAAAAGTCAGAGGCTCTTGACAAATGGGCCTATGAAGTTATAGAATTAGACAAAAAGGAAGAATCACCACAACTACTAGAAACGGCGGAATAAAATGGGAGATAGAGCAAACTTTGGCTTTGTACAGCCAAACGGAAATACAATTGTACTATACGGGCACTGGGCTGGACATCAAATGCTAGGTAGACTAGCGGACGCTGTCATTGCTGCACGTCCACGTTGGAATGATTCATCATATGCAACACGTATCGCAACTAGTCATCTAGTTGGAAACCAATGGTCTAGCGAAACTGGATGGGGCCTCTATGTAAATGAGATTGGTGACAATGAGCACAAGATTGCTATTGTTGATTTCTCGCAACAAACATTTAGTCTTCACGAAGAAGCGCCACATTCAGACCAAGATAACAAAGTACGTGGAATGAATAATGATGCAATCTTCACCATGGACCTAAGTTCATTCTGTGAGAAGTATGCATTAGAAGAAATTCTAGTTGTCTGAGATATGATATAATTAGAGTGGGCCAGGGGCCTATTCTATAAGTCAGGGTGCGGCTATTAGGGAGTTCCCCAAGTCGTTAAATAAGGCAGTTACTTAATTCCTTTCGTTGTCTAGCAGCCTTGACTTCATATCTTTAAAAATTAATCCTCAGCGAAAGCTGGGGATCTTTATTTGCCCGCAGCTGTGAGGGTATCATATCATGTTTACGGAAGTCAATATAAATTTCCTGAAATCCTAGCATATAAGACAAATAGATCTAATAGAGTAAATGTGGTGTGAAACACACCCATATCCTATATACAAATGTCAGTGCTCCATTATATAATTAGGTCATATCAACGAAAGGATATGAATATGCCAAATTGGGTGTATAACACATTAACGATACAAGGTCCAAAGGCTGAAATTGATTCTATTAAGGATAGACTTAATAAGCCGTTTACTTTAGCAATAGAGACACATGGTATGGGTGATATTAATCCTAATGGATTCCCCACCAAATTTAAAGAGGTTACTTATTCTAACCCTGTCTTTGCTTTCTTTAATATCCACTCATATAAGGATGAGGGAATTACTGATGAGGAATATGCACAACAGCCTGACCGTGGTGGCATAAATCTAGATGACCCTGATTGGTTTGCTAAGTCTGTTGAGTTTGCTAAAACTCAGAAGGATTGGTATTCATGGAATAATTCTAATTGGGGAACCAAATGGGATGTTGCTGTATCAGATGATGACAAGTATCCTGAAACAGAATTACTTGAATATAAATCAGACGGTGATGATAACTGGCTTGTATATAAATATGAGACTGCATGGTCACCTGCTGTAACTATTCTAACTAAACTATCTAACTTAGTTCCTAACTCTTTACTCACATTAGAGTATGAAGAAGAAACAGGCTGGGGTGGGGAATATGAGATTGTGCGTGGTGAAGTAAAGGAGATTCTTTCATATGAGAATCGTTGCTATGCATGTCAGTCTTTTGACACATTAGATTATTGTGAGGATGACTGTGGAGAATTCTGTTCTAACTGCCACCAAGGTTCTTGGCAAGACCAAGAGGCAATGGCAAAATGTCAGACCCATATGGTATTCTTACCTTCTACAGAAAAGGCGGAAGTATGAGTTTCTTAGAGAATGAAAACCAAATGGTTATAGACGCTATCTATTCTGAGATAGGCGAACAACTTGTTGAAGATTGGACTAATTCCAATTTAGATGAGGGTCAAATGTATGCAGATTGGTGCTTTGCCGATATGTCAGGAGATAATTATATTAAGGGTAGATTTAATCTATTCTATGATTTGAAACCCGAAGACCAATACTACATTGAATGGAATGAGGAGAAATAATGTTAGGTTATACATATAAGGAGATACAGGAGTTTGGTATACCTTTAACTGCCGCTATTGAATTATATTCAGAACTTAAATTAGATTCTGATGTCCAAGCTGGTTTACTAAAAGTATGGGACTTCTTTGAAGGTCTATTAGCGGAAGGATATGTCCAAGGTGAATCATACTAGTCTGATCGAATATATGAATATTCATTTAATTAGTCTTAAGCAGGACCAAGATGATGTATCTAATGTTGAGGATTATCAGCATTTATATCTAGCTGGACAAATTAAGGCAACCAGGCATTTATTGTCAGTGGCTAATGATATACTCTCTAATGGAAAGGAATACTAATGAGAGATATTCATACTGAGTTCCACCCCCGTCTTCAAAAACTTGTGGACCTTGGGGAATCAGGAACAGACATTCTGCACGGTGAACTAAAGAACCTTTTGCTGGAGGCTGAGAACCAATTGATTCTTGCACAGGCGCAGGAGGAAGAAACGGAAGAAGCCATGGACAGTATGGAACGAACATACTGGGAGGGCCAAATGGACGCATTGACAGAAGTCTATGCTCTAACGTATAATTTAGCATTCGCTATAAATGAAAGGAGCAAGGCTAATGGATGACATTACATATGATAGAGGTCAAAAGGTCCGCATGCAGTTGGACCAAATGGTTAATACTTTAAATGGCATGGATGTAGGAATGTCATTAGTATGGCTTTGGGCATGGGACTTAATCAGAGACAAGTACTCATCTTATGAGTTTGTAACTGAGGACTCTGACTATATTGTTATTAATGGAGTTACTCTAGATAATATCTGGGAAAAACTCTGGGTTAACCCGCCTGCTGACTTCACGTTAGAATACGGGGCTGAACAAATGGACGAAGCAGTCCTTGACTGGATGATTGATAATGAATTCATTGCCATACTAGAAGAGGATGGCTGGCTAGATGAGGAGGAAACAAATGTCGTGGATGAGTAGTGTATACATCAATGATAGATTAAATAAGGCTCAGCAGCTTTTGTGGGGAGGATCTGAAACAGAGAACATCGAAGCCCACAACATCATTGCTAAATTAATTAATGATCTCGAATTTCAAAAAATTGTAGGGGCTGACTAACTCCCTTACGGAGCTAAACTAAAATCGGTGGAACCAGGGCTATTTACAGAATCGTAGGTAGCTGATATAATAAAAAAGATCATGAAAGGATCTATTACTATGGCAACAAAGCGTGAATATCTAAAGACAAAAGGCATCACAGTAGGAGCTCGTGGCCGTTTCTCAGCTGCAGCTAAGCAAGCCCTCTCAGAGGCAGAAAGCTCAGGCGTAAAGTTTGAGGCGGAGACTAAGGCTAAGAAAGCTTAGTTAAATAAAGTTGGGGAGGGTCGATTGCTTTCGTTATTGACCTTCCCCACATATTTTGATATAATTCAAGGTTACTAGGAGAGGCGGATATGAAAACTAAAGAACAGAAGTTAGCAGACGATTTGGCTAATGCAGTAGAAGACCATTGGTTTAATCCTGCTATATTGGCACATCTACTTTCTAATCAACCACATTTTACAATAGATAGAATAATGGAAGTTGTTGCTCATCTACTGAAATTTAATAGCAAACGCTATAAGGCAGATTTTGAGGCAGGTGTAACATCAGAAGGATTATTCCTAGCAAATGAGTTAAATGGTCATGTAGTTAAATTAAGCAAGACTTACCAATGGGATAATGTTAAATTACCTAAAGAAACTAAGAAAGTAATCGCAGACCTACCTGAACCCGTCCCTGGTCATAGACACTCATGGCTACACGAACCATACCGTGACCCATTCGACAACGTGCAGCGAGTAAGTATCTTCTAAAGCGGCGGGCCATAAGAAGCTTTGCTGTATAATTTACCTAGGAGGTATAAAATGGCCAATTATACATGTACAACCTGTAATGAATCAAAGAATGAAGAGAATGTATTCTTCAAAGATGGAGTTACTCCATACTGTGATCCATGTGCAGAAAACCTATAACTAAATAGATATAATCAAATAGGGACATATGTCCGATTTGGGTTAATTGCCCAGATTGTGATATATGTCCCTTTTGTATGTATTCATATAAGGGCAAGATCACCGCTTTACGGAGAATATATAAATGTCCCTGAACTTTTAGGAGAAAATCTCATATATAACTCTAATTATCTAATTAAACTTATAGAGAATATGAGAGAATGTATGCTAAATCTAATAGAATTGGGGGCAAATTTGTGTCGTTACGACACGATATTATATGCCCCTGAAGCCTTGACAATATGGGCAGAATATGCCATTTACGAGAAGTATTGACAAATCCTGGAATATATGCTGCTATATGGGTCAAAGTGGAGGATTATGGTTTAAAATGGAGGGTCGCCTAATTACATGTATATACTATATCTAATTAAACAGTAGTATTTAGAACCTAATTAGTAGTATTTATATTGGTAGACATACTCCAGATATAGCTCTAAAAAGCCTTATATGGCTATTAGAGACACGTATATGGGAGGGGGGAATCTAGGATACAGATCTATTTTGGAGAAATTCTCTGATGCAAAGCTAGCCTTGATTACTCATGTAATATGGCTGAATTCATCCATATATCTCCATTATTGTCTATAGAGTATCTGATGATCATATTGCCATTACATTTGAGACATTTAGGAATATAGTCTAACTCTCTTGATATCTCTAGATTCATTGTTGATCTATCTTGCATGCATATGAAGTTATAAGTATATAGGGGATGAGTATCATCCATGGGGTTCTCTCCCGCCGCACTTTTCGATTTCACTAATTGGGACCTATATTAGCTAATATCTTTACCATAGTTCTTCTAATGTATATTCTAGTTGACTAGGAATATGTCCAGAACTTTCTTCTACGAATCCATTCTCTCTATCAAATAACATGTAATCTAATTTAACTACATCAAATGATTTCTTAAATATCGACATTACCTTATCTAGATCTAATTGGCCACATGTGTATAGATCGAATTGTACCAATCCTGGATCTACTTCATCCCAGATATGGAAGGCTATATGGCTTGTCTCTATCATTACAATAGCTGTAAGACCCTTGTTTCCGTCCTTGTCTACATAGCTGGCAAATGGACCTTTAATGATCTTCATATCGATCTGGTTTACTAAATCCTTGAGAAACTCTATACCCTGTTCTTCTGTGTTCATAGGGTTATTTACTTTGGCATTTACTAATAGGTGCTTATGAAATAGCATTTTCTTCCTCCGAATCAAATTCATTTATTGTTTCAAATGCTGACCGTGTTGGTACATCATTGAATATATATCTATTGCTGGTTTCATCATACTTCCACCATCTCCACCCGTCCTGATCCTGCCAGAATTTAGCCCCAGGAGTTTCATCCTGAATGCCTGCGTCTAACGCATCATAGAAACGAACTTCATTAAATATGGCTTCTCTTAGAGCAGACCATCTAAATATAAGACTAACTATCTTGTCTATCATTTTCTTCCCTTCGTTGAACCCACAATTTTTCTTTATCCTTATTGTGGTATCTGGCCATTACAAATAATAAGTCAGACAGTCTATTTAAATACTTTGGGATGTTCTTGCTTATTTGAACATCATTTTCATTATGAATTGCAATTGCCATCCAGACAGCTCTTTCTGCCCTTCTAACTACGGTTCTAGCATTATGTAGAGATCCAGTAGGTAAGACAAATGACCGTAGTGGCTCTAGAAATTCATTGTAATCGTCAATTACCTTCTCCAGATATTCTATTCTGTCATCTGTTATTTTGAATTTATCAGATCCAGCAAGCTCTGCCCCTAGATCAAATAGGTCGTTCTGTATTCTTTCGATAATGTCATTGTAGTATTCAACAGACATTCCAATAGCAGAATTGGCCTCATCTACTGCACCTATAGCCTCTATTAATGGAGATATCTTATAGACTCTCTCATTATTGGCAATTCCTGTGGTTCCGTCGTCACCTGTTTTAGTATAAATACGAGTTAAGTGGACCATTAGTGACCCCTAATAGATCGCCACACATCTATGCTAATTTTATTGGCTACATATAAAGTAAATAAAGTTAAAGCTAATTGAAAAACAATATCAGCAGATATTTTATTTTTTGTTTTAACTTCTTGTTCTAATAATCTTAAGGCCATCTTACTTCCTCGTCTGTGGAAAATACTAACCCTATCTTGTCTCCTGAAGATAGATAAGTTTCGTTAATCCCTTTTTGTGCCCATCCCCATTCATTAGGGATAAGTGGAACAGTTTGATTTTTCTTTATTATGACCGCCCAGTATGCCTTTGCTGGTGGCATAACGTCACAACTTTCAACAGACTTGTCTGGAAACCCATTAACTCTACAGACTACAGCCTCACCATACTCTCTGGTACCCTCTATTATATAGTTAGCTTTTCTCAAAAGCGACAGAGCGTCTGTACTTCCATATATATCAATACATTTTGTTTCTTTTAATCCGTTATTTAATTTACCATAGTCTACATAAACAGTAGCACATCCATCGTCTGATTTATTTATGGCTGTAAAAACACCCATTGCTAAGACAACAGAAACTATTATAGTTATTGTTTTTTTCATTACTCTGCCATTTCTCTTGGTATCATATAATCACATCTTTCGCAGAAATCATATGTTGATCCTGTATACGGACATGTGCCAGCCTGTTTTAGGCTATGACCTTTATACATACACTTCAATCTATTAAGCATAATCTTTTCGTGTCCAGCTATTATGTTTATATCTCAAGCTAGAATGTTTGGCAACACGCCATTCAAATCTAGCTGACTCTTCTTTGTCTTCTAAATTTCCGATTTCCATTTTCCAACTATCTCTTTTAAAAGGATAAACTTGAATTATTGGGGTTCCAGCTGGTATTAATCCTTCAAATTTTGGATCTTTTAAAGTAAAAACAAAATTTACTGGAGAAATATGTTTATCTGTGTCTACAATAGCTGTCATACTTTTAAAAGGAAGATCGTCTCTATGTGATGGATGAATAAATAAGCATGAGTATCCTTTAGGAGTTTTAATTGACCATGGGTTAATCCATTTAGGTATAAAATTAGTATTAGCTTCAGGATGTCCTGCCCCTTGTTCTTTTGGATGCCACTCTATAAAATTATTATTAGGGCCATACCATTCATAATATGGTTCTCCTTTAATTTGAGTTATTATTAAATCTACTGGGCTAAAAATTATATATCCAGATGTAATTGAGTCCATAACTGGAATACACTGTTTAATTGTTCCAGTTATTGGATGAGCATAATTTTCAACTTCTACCAAGTCTTCTCTGTTTCCTGGAGCATCTTTATACCATTTTGGAATTTCTTTTATAGCTGGCTTAGGATAATATTTTTCATCTATTTGTATGCTAAGTTTATTAGTAAATTTAATTTTATTATTCATTGATATCTTTTTCTTGTCCAATATTTTTTCTTATAAGTTCTTAGGAATGATGATTTTACTCTTTCAACATGAAATTCCTCATCATCAGTGTACTCCTGTTGCTCAGATTTCCAATTTTCTCTTTTTACTGGAAATACTTGTGCAATTGGAGTTCCTTCTTCTATAAAACCTTCAAAACCTTTTCTCAATAAAAATGGAAAAATAATTGCATTTGGATGTTGGTCTGTGTCAACAAAACCAGTTAACGTATGAAATGGAAGGTCGTGTCTATGGCTTGGGTGTGTTACTAACAAGCTGTAACCTTTTGGAGTAATAATTTTCGATAAACTGTTCCATCTAAAAAGAATAGGCAGGTATTCTATTGGTACAGGATATGATCCTAGGGTTTCATTTTTAGGACTATCTAAAATTTCAAATGGTACGTGCCATGTAATTTTAGGCCCTCCTTCAGTTTGCTGTACAAATATTGTTGCTGGCAATAAAAATGTGTATCCAGAAGTCATAGTGTCTGTAAATGGCACACACAATTTCATCGTTGCTTCAAATTTATTTTCTTTATCTTTAACTGCTCTCAAAAAGTTTGAATGACCATTTGAAAAAGGCTTTGTTTCTCTAAACCATTCTGGCAAATGCATGACGCTTGGCTCTGGGTAAACTTTAATAGACTTATCTCTTTTACTGATAGCCTTAAATATTATTTTTTTTGACTTCATATTTTTAAACCTATAATACTTTTAGAATTTATTAATAAATACTTTGTACCATCATCATCTTCAATTTCAGTACCAGTGTGATCTTGATAATAAACAATATCATTAACTTTTATTTGAGATACGGGAATTAAATCTCCTTTGTAATTAACTTCTCCTGGACCCATGTCTATTACAATTCCATTTTTAGGTCCAGCATCCGCAAAAGCAGCAGAAATTACTAAACCGCTACTCGTCTTCCTATCTGTAACTTGATTTTCTTTAACTAAAAGCATTGCGCCAATTGGCTTAATCATTATTTACTCTTCTGTGGCTTTTGAGTGTAAGGGCCAAGATCGGCTTTTACGGTTCCATCTTTTCTAATTCTTACTATACGACCATCTCTTATTATAGTTGTGTTCATAGGTACTTTTGGTTTAGGACCATTTTTTCCCATTACTTGTCCATCCTTATCCATTTTCCATATTTAGTAACTACGTTAGAGCCCATGTACTCTTGACCAGTTTCTAAATCTATAAGCTTCCATTTACCTGGAGCTTTAGTTTTAATTTCTAACTTTACTGGAAACTGAAACTCTTCAACTTCCGATCCATCTAATAACTTTCTCATCCTATTTCAACTTGTATCGGTTCACTTGTATGTATATCAAATATAGATGCTGTTGCTATTGCCTCTATTACAACTTGTTCTGCCTCTTCTATACTATCCCAAGGCTGTCCAGCCATATAACCTAAAGCTAAATCTTTACCACTCCCAGCTGCATACATATTGTACTGAGATCTGCTTATTGACATATCGGAACCAATGTCAAACAGTTGTGACTTTACAGAAACTAAAAAGTTAAATTCAGACTCTTTATCTTTCCAGTCATATCCAAACTTATCAAATGCCTCTATCATAGAAGGAATCATTTTGGCTACAACCCATTTTTGTGGATCTCCAACAATTTTTGGCGGAACCCAGTTATATGCAATAATATCTCCAGGCCTTGCGTCTCCACGTAAACCAATTAGGATGTCTTTAATCTTAATTATTTTTGGGGTATCTGGACTAATTATCTTAGAGTTCTCATCTGTAATTTGGCTATCTGCAGCCATGACAGTCCAACCGTCACCTTGAATTCCCACAATGGTTGTCAAATTATATTCCTATCTCTTACTACTATTATAGTATTTATAAATAGTTTCGTCAATAGAAAACCCCCATAAATTTGGGGGTTATCTAGTTTAATATTTAATTAAACTTTCTTAGGTCTAGTTTTCTTAGGCCCAATTGTTGTTTCTCTTCTAATGCCGTGTTTATTTCTATCGATTTTAGTAGGTGGTCTCAAACCTGAATTAAACTTACCTTGACTAGGTTTTTTTCTTCCTACCTCCTGAGAAGTTACAGCACCTGCAGGCTCATTGTTTGGTGGAGTCTGCATTCCAGTACCATTTTCACTCATTGATAAATCGTCTTGTCTGCTCAGGTGTTGAAGTCATGTTTAGTGTTAAACCTGCTTCACCATCTCTTGTAACATCTAACATAGGTGCAGAAACAATTCCTGTTTCACTACCTACTGATTGACATCCACATTCAACGCACATTATTACTTACCGCTATTTCCAAGACCTGCGCCATCTTGTGATGACTTATCTGATGCTGGGAAAGCTGCTGCTGGAGCCTCTGTGTATGACTCTGTTGGCCATGGTGAAGATCCTGCTGGCTTTACTTCATTAAAGCCTGTTAAATTTTTTCCATCTGACATTTTTATATCTCCTATAGGTTGTATTTAGATGGGTCTAGAAAGCCATCTATCCCTTTATTATAGCATTTTTGAGCTTATGACTTGTACTTAGCCTGATAGCAATCCCCACAGATTTGAATTATCTTTGACTCTGTGGATGTAAGCTTTTCTGCCTTATTTGTGCAGTCTGGCATCTCGCATTTGTCTTCTATTGAAATCATTAACGCTTTTTAGAAGCCTTCTTTACGGTCTTTACTGGCTTCTTTTTAGTAGTTTTCTTTACTGTTTTTTTGGCAGCTGGCTTTTTAGCAACTGTCTTTTTAGCAGATGGCTTCTTTTTAGCTGCAGCCTTCTTTACAACTACTACCTTTTCCTGAATAGGCCATTCCACTTTAACTTCTGGGAATAACCAAGATTTGATTGTCTTTAACATTGTTATTTTTCTATCTTTCTAATTATGAAGCGAATTACTTCGCTGGGCTTCCACTCGTATGGTAGCTCAAGGTTTGACAGCTCTTTTATAATTTCCTGCCGAACTTTATTTTCAATATAATCTTCCACTGTATTATTCTAGCATTTTATTATTAATGGGGCAAGGTCTCCCTTGCCCCATTAATTTAATAAATTACTTCTTTGCTAGAAGCAACTTTTGCAAAGCAGCGATTTGCTTATTGATTTGAGCAATAAGGGCCACGATTGCTTTTAGGACTTCAGCATTAGATACTGCGCCTGAGTCAGCAATTGTATATGCTACTGTCTTTGCAGAATCAGTTGCTACATATGCTGGAAGATCTACGATCATGTTAAATGATCCAGATGTGTTTCCTACTGTGAACTTAATTACTCTTGTTCCAGCAGTATCAAATGTGTCACCTGATGAAGGTGCAGTAATTGGTGTTAGTTGACCACCTGAGATTGCAACTCCAGCACCTAGTGTTGCCCCACCATAAACCTTAGCACCATTTACATCTGTTGCTGAGATTGTTAGTGTTGCAATTTCGCCTGCCTTATATGAGGCCTTGTCTAGTGTTGCTGTGTACTTGTTTGCTCCACCAGCACATGCTGCTACAAAATCATTTGAATAAATTGTTGTAGCATCTGTACGTGTAAATTGTAGACGTACTGTTGCAGATCCTGATGTTGAAGCACATGTCCAACCACCAGTTTGTACTGCTGTTGCAGAAGAAGCTCCCGCTACAGAAACAGCTGTAACTTGAGAAGTATACTTTGTTGTATCAGCAGTTGGAGTAACTCCAGCTAATTGATTACCAGCAGCATCCTTAACTACAAAGTCATATGTTCCTGTACGTGTTCCATTTGACTGTGCGATGTCTACGCCAGATACAGCAATAGTCTCTGCACGACCAGTAAATGTCACTGTCTTTGTGACGAATACTGTGTTGTTGTATGAAACTGTAATAGTTGTTGTTACTGGCTTATTCTCATTAACAGTTCCCTGCTTAACATAAAGAACTCCACCAGTACCTGTTTTAGCGGCAAATGATGCCTGAACTGATGGTGATGCATCCCATGCAACAATTGCGCCATTGCTTGCATTTGCTTGCAATACGCCGTTTGTTGCCATAGTCTGTGCCCATCCATCTCGTGCCAAAACATTCACATATGCTGTTCCATCATTTACAACAGTTGTTGATCCAGCAACATCGGCTGATGATGCTAGTGTTCCCTGTGTAGATGTATCCTGGACACGACCTAGTGAGTCTGATACAGATAGGATATCTGTCTTTGCAGTTGTTCCTGCATAAATTGTTTTAATATCAATTACAGAAACGGCTGATCCAACCTTTTTCTTTTGTGTAATTGTAACTGTGCCTGCTCCAGTAACGTTAACCAATACTGGTGAAGGAAGATTTACTGCAGTTGATGTTGCTGCTGTAAATGTAAACGTCTTACCTAAATTGGTAAGTGCTAGTGTTGCTGCATTGCTACTTGCTGCTGTATAAGCACCAAAAATAGCTGGTCCAGCAATTTCTAGCGAAACATAATCATCTGCTGTTGAAGCAAGTGTATCAGATGTTGTTAATGCAATAGTAGAATTAACTCCAGCCTCAGCCTTGTCAGCATCAGAAGATAGAACGGTTACACCACGGGCACCATTAGCAAGAGTTGATGATAATTCGTATCCACCACTTACTGCTGCAGAAGCCTGCGGAATTGCAACCAAAAATGTGCTTGCCACGGCTGCAGCCATAACTAAAGCGACTTTTTTAAATGAACTCATTTATTTATTTCTCCTTTTTCTTTCTGTCTCTAGATGAGCACAGAAACCTAGTTTGTATATATATTACGCCATTGTGAAGGAGAGTGATTCTCCTCAATAGCTTCTTTCATTTCTTTATCTTCGTACATTCTTATGACATGAAGACATTCATCTTCTAAATCATATTCCGCCTCTGATAATGGTAGTCCATCGTGTGTATAGCAAACTGGTGGTCCGCACCAGCCTTTTTTAATACCGAAAGAAACCCATTCATCAAAATCTAAATCCATTGGCTTATTCTTTCAACAAGTTTATGCTTCGGCATTGCGCCGATTACTCTTTGAACTTCTACGCTATTTTTAATAACCAATACTGTTGGTATTCCACTTACGCTAAATCTTTCTGCTGATTTTGGATTAGCGTCTGAGTCAATTTTAAATATTGGTAATCCATTTCCTTCTTTTAATTCTGAGATGATGGGAGAAAACATTTTGCATGGTCCACACCATTCAGCCCAGAAATAAAGAAACAATAGGTCGTTGTTATCTATTGCTTCCTGAAGATTGTCATCAGTTAATATCATGAACTCACCTTATGAGTTGGCCAATAGTAACTGCATGACTCGCAACAAGTATACCCTAGATCACGATAGTCTGCAAAATCTTGGTAGAACCAGTAATGTTCTGGATCTTTTTCAAACAGTCTACCTTTGTGTGTGTAATGTAGCTTTTCTTTTCCTAGCCACCAAGGCTTATCTGTAGATATGCCTAGAAAATTGTCTTCATACACACGATCAAACTCTGATGAAGTATTGTCTTTATATCCTCGCAAAAATACTTCTTTTAGTATTGCTTCATTGTATAGAAACAACCAGTCTTCATGGCCTCTCCACATTTTAACTGCTGGATGATTAGACCATGCACCGCTACTATAAAGTCCTGCTAGAGACTTTAGAATTTGTAGGTTTTCTATACGTTGTTTCATTAAACGTTTACGGTCTAGATGCTTTGCTGTTTGAGCAAAATCTGCATCTGGTAGGAATGTTTGCATGATACCTATTCTACTAAATAAGTGTGGGATAGTCAATACTATCCCACCGTTTTACTTATCTTTTAATTCTTCTGCTGCAGCATTAAATTTATCCATAAATCTTTGGATAACAAAGAGTGTTGTCTCTTTTGAATTTAATCCTATAGCCCTGGAAGAGTCTTCTGTTTGTTCATCTGCAGGAATTGCATTCCATAGTTTTTGATATAACTCTGACGCTACATCTTCTATAATGCCTTCAAGAACTGTTACTTGTTTTGTCATTGTGTAGCCTTTACTAGATCAATTGTTTTGCCAATTGATACTACTTTGCCAGCCACTAAAGCATTTGATGGCTTAGACGTACTACCAATTAAATCATATATTTGAGTATATGTAAGTCCTGGCTTAATTGATTTAATAGTAGCCCAGCTTGTTGCTGCAATAACTGTTGCCCCTGAAGTACCATTTGTTCCAGTTAGTTGATTGTTTGGGCCCAAAGCCATGTTATTTCCCTGTGCATAAAAGTCAACTAATTTGTTATCTCTATTTGAATATTCGGCGACAGACCCATAATCATAGACTGCACCAATTGCAATTGATGATGGAATACATGCTGGCCAAGCGATTCTAGATTGGTCTGCGTTGTTTCCAGTAGGGAAGAATGATGGAACTCCCATACTAACTAATTGATTAACTTTTTGATCGGTTGCAGGATATTTAGGACAGTAGTCTGTTCCTGCTGCTGTCATATAGAAAGGAAATGTTGGTCTAGTCACATTATATGCACTTTGAGACATAGAAACTGCTTGAATATTAAACTTAGATTGATTTGCAATAATCCAATCGAGTGCCATATCTACTGTTTTATTTCCTCTTGGCTTAGCTAACTTTGTTCTGCTGTCAATACCTTGAATTCTAATAAATACAATTTTGACAGTCATATTAGTTTTAACAGCTAATGAAGCCATTTGAGTTCCATGTTCAAGTTTTAACTTTTGCATAAGATCGGCTGGTATAACAGCGGATCCTGGACCTTCCATAATTGGCTTACCGTTTGGACAGACATCAAACTCTACAATACATACTTCGTATGCGATTCTATCTTTAAATAAAGACAATGAGGTGTCCAACGCTGTATCTATAATAGCAATGGTTGGAGCCTGTGTGGTGTTAGCTTCTGCAGATTTAGCAGAAAGTGGTAATACGATTAGTGTGGCTACTAGAGCCATTATTAGTTTTTTGTTCATACCCTGAATTCTACTAAATAAGGGTCAGTCTGTCAATAGTTAGTCTAGGTTTTTAAGCCTTCTTTGATACCATTTTCCAGCGTCCATCTCTGGTTGTTGTAAGCCATTCTGCTCCATAATTGTTGCTAGCATATTGCTTAAAAGGTCTACTTCAAATTCTAACTTTAAAAGTTGCATTTCAATTAATCTAATTCTTTCAGATTTTCTCATTCTAATTCGTCCTCTGGTGTAGGTGCGGTAGCAAGACTACCGCAGTTTGCACATTCCATGTCTAAGAAATATTGTGCAATTTCTGAGCGATAAAATATGACCTTAACATTCCAGATATTACATCCGCAAGGGCATACATGGGTTGGAGTTCCACGCAAGTCCATAGCTTTTGTATAATCTTCTGGCTTTAGATCATTGATATCCATAAATCTATTATACTCTAGACTTCAATTATTGTAAAGGGTGGCCTGACTGACATGTTAAATTTTGCTGCGGCATCTAGAGCCATTCTTACACGTTTACGTGGAGTTTTTATTAATCCAGTAGAAAACAGTGAGCCTAAAGCTAACTCTTGTCCTGCGCCTTCAGCCATATATTGAACGTCTGCTTCCCCTATATGAAAGTCTGAATCCATTGTAAAAATTCTTCCAGCACCTTGCACTGCTATTAAAAAGATTCCGCCTTCATCTCCATCTTCTGGAGCGTTAGTTCCAAACTTACCATAGCCTTGTTCTTGAAATGCTTCTTTAATTGATTCAACAAACTTTGTTCTAATAAACTTATCTAAGTTTCTATATCCAGCAGTTGGTTTATAAACTGGTGGAGTCCAATTGTATTGTAAAATTTGACCCATTCTAAAACTATCTACAAAGCCTATACCAAACTGTCCTACTTTAAAAACTTTAGGATCTGTTCTTTGAAAAATTAATCCAGACTTGTCATCTGATGCAGCGGCATCTCCTCCAAGAAGGACTTTATTTTCATGAATTAAGGCTACGATACAGGTCATATTCCTAGTATACTAAATTTAAAATTCTGTGTCCAGTCTATGCATATCATCTATTTGATGGTCTAAGAATGATAGTTTAAGCATAGTTTCTTCAAGCTCAGACTTTACTGATATTAATTCTTGAATGGCATTGTAGTATTTATCTTTCCATTCAGTTAAATCTCTTTCAACTTTATATAGGGCTATCTTTAGATCCTTGACCTCTATTTTTAGTTGATCTTGTTCCCGTTCTTTTTTACGGACTTTTTCTCTTCTTGATTCTCTGATGCCAGCAATTATTGCTGTTCCCATACCGCTTAGAATAGCAGCAGAAATAGCAATAATAATTGCAGTATAATTTAGATCCATTATGTTCTAATTATACCAGTTTAATTATACTAATAATTCAGCAGCAGATATTTCTTCGCCTAGGTATTTTCTCTTAATTATGAATTCTTTTACTACGTCTGGCCCGTTTTGTCTGCCAGCAAGAATTAAAACCCACCTTGGCTCAAACTTTGCAAGCACACAGGATTCACACATTAATAAGTTGATTGGAAAAAGGACAGACCTTTTTACATTTAATTTATTTTTACTTTTATTGCAAGAATAGCAAAGTACTTTTTCCATTATTTATCTTCCTCTACATGTAAGAATGTGATCTCATCCATTATCATAAATTCATCATTTTCTATTATCTCTTCGTACTCTGTTCCGTCTATTGTGTATCTAACAGTTGAGGCAAAAGCGCCCAGAGTATCAACTGTTCCATAAATTTCTTTTTCTATCATATAAACTATATGAATTGTGTCATAATATTCCACGGCTAGGTTGTCCTTCCAGTTCGCATCTTACTCCATATGACTCTATTAGTTTCTTTATTTTTGATACGTAGTCGATAACCATTTCTTTTTTTATACCATCGTACATTACAAAATTGTCTTCATATAATCTTATTGCTAAAAAATCTGGATATTGAACAATATCCATGAGTAAATCTGCTACTGGCTTTTTTATTTCTCTTACCTTTAGTGCCATTTCTTTTGTATAGAATACTGGCTTGTTTGGTTCTCCAGTCCATTGGTTAATTCCATATTTAAAATGTTCTGCCTGCTTTTCTGCGGTCTTATCAATAAACATTTTTCTTTTTTAACCTCTTCCATACTTCAGGAGTTTTGTGTAAGTTTCTTGTTTTATCAATAGATCCTGCATTTAAATAAACTCCGCCCCAGACTCCATATTCACTGTTGTCAACTCCAGATCTAAAACAAATATCTATTACTGGACAAGCTAAGCAAGCCTCGTCAATACTTTTTGCAATGTTGATATCCATTTCATATTTGTCATAGAATAGGTTTGTATCCATTCCATTACATACTGATAGATGCCACCAGTCAAATTCTTCTGCGTCTACGCCTAAACTATTTAAAATATCTGACATATTTTTTTGGAAGTACCCAAGTACCGTTATTTGTTACTGAAAACTTTTCAGCAATACCCCAAGCATTTTTTCTAAACATGCCTTTAATATTTGAATATCCAGAATTATCTTTTTTCCATAAAACAAAATCGTAATTGTCCCAATATGGATCTAAATTAGTTGACTTGAGTCTATCTATTAATACTTCTATACCAAGCGGATTTAAATGTAACATTCTTCCCTAAATGTGTTAACCGCAGCATCCCTAAGTATTATTATACAGGAGTGCTGCGGCTATGTCAATAGAATTTATTTAATAAATTTACCATTCCATATGGATTTTGTAACTTGACCTGCTTCTGATAAATCTTCTGCTTTTTCAATAGGTACACAATTTGGCACCATTCGGCCATTTTTTTCTTTCATGCCTCTTTGAGTATATCCTGACCAACAAGCTTTAGCCATGTTGTCCCATTTATCTTCGTCTTCATTATCTGACTCATATTCTGTTTCGTCTACAGATTTTGATACTGGCCAATTAATTTCATTCTTCATAGGATCTCCAACTGGAGCTGGGTTAGAAGAATTTGCATCTTGTGTTTCCATTTCCGCTGTATTAGATGTTTCCTCTGAATCCTCTTCTTCTAAATCTTCTTCTGGTACTTCAATCATGCCTTCGATTGCTTCCATTAGATGCTCAATAACCATTCCAAGCTGTTCTTTTGTAATTTCTGGTCGCAAAGCTTTTGTTACGTCTGCGTCATCTGGAATTTCAATTACTGTATCTACTGGATTAACTACATCGTCTAGGATATCTTTAATTTCTTCTACTAATTCATTTGTTGTAAGCGACTTCTTCATATTTTTCTCTCTCTCTACTATTTTACGAGACCAAGAGAATCCTGCATCCCCGCCCCATGCTAACCACATAATCTTTCCATTTGAAGGACTTTCTGCATTGTCCCAGTCTTTACCTTTTTTATCTACTTCATGACGTGAGAAATAAGAATACATACGTTTAACTGTAGATAGACTTAATGTTTCTCCACGAGCTAATTGTCCTGCACGAGTCCAACCAACTGCTGTCCCAGCACCTTTGGCCTTACCCTGCTCTTTTAATTTAATGGCACGACGTGCTGCTGATTGCATTCCTGATGTTGGTTTGTATCCTTCTTTAGCCATTTTATTTCTCCTTTACGTTAACTACTTTAATGCTTTTAATTTCTTCGTCTACGCCAAATATGTCATTAACGTAATCTATAGCGTCATCTTCGTTAAATGCTTGAACTTCAGCATCTACTTCTATTTTGACTCTGTAGGTATTCATTTACTTAATTTCTTGACCGCAAGCCTCACATGTTTTCTTTTTTGAAGAAGACTTAGTATTAGATGCTGCTGGTTTTCCAGAAGATCCAAACTTTGGACGACCAAAGCCTACGATTGAAATCATTACTCCTGCTTTATTTTTCTTAAATGCACGAAGTTGTTTACAAACTTCTCCGCCGTTTCTTTGACTTCCCTTTTTCTTTGAAGAAGTGTTTCCTTCAATACACCAAACAGTTCCGTCTTCATTGTCTTTAACAACAATTCCTACGTGACTTATCCTATCGACGCCATCTGATGGGAAATCAAAATAGACGATATCTCCTGGTTCTGGATCTGCTAAATCTCCATCAATCCATGCGCCAGCCTTTTTAAATGCTTGTGCTCCTCCTGGAGTGTAAACAGTATTAGGAATTTTTACTCCAGCTTCATTTGCACACCAGTTTACAAATGAACCGCACCATGGTTGAAAGTTAGCTTTTGTGTAAGCACCATATTTTGTTTCGTTATCTTTAGGACCTTCAATAGTTCCAATTTCTGCTGTAGCAATTTCAATAAGACGTGCTGCTGTACCTTGTTCTGCCATTTTATTTATCCCAATCAGTATCTACTGGTTGCTCTTCTGGCATTGCTCCATCTGGCTTTGCAGCTAAACGTGCCATTGTTGCATCAATTTCTGCTTCTAACTTTTTATCCGCCTGAGTATTCTTTGCGTCCATTTCTTTGTTAGCCAACTGTGCTGACATTATGTCTTTAGCACCTGATTGACCAATTAGAAGTCCAGCTAAAGTTCCTGTGATAAATGTAGCAACCGATCCAAGCACATTGAAGAACATCTTGTCATTTTCTGATTGTGCTCCAATTGGTTGTGACACGAATAATAGTCCGTATAGAATTCCTACTGATGTAAGAAATAAAATTGATCCCAAAGTAATACCTAGAATAAATTTTAATCTTGCATCTAAATCTTGTGGTGATAATTTTTCTCTAGCCATTGTTTGTTTCCTCTGTTATATTTAAATCTGACTTTGTGTCTATTTTAATTATATCTTTTGTGCATGTTCCAGATGCTTCGCATACGGGAGGATTGCATTCAGCATTCTTCCAGTTTTCTGGATTTTGGCAAGGGTATCTGTAGAAACCCTGATAGCCGCATCCTGTTAATGATACCATTAATAGAGCGGCTAAAGCAATAGATGTAAGCTTTTTCATAATACCATTATAGCAAATATGTTGCTCTAAAGTCTATTCTTCTTCTTTTTCAGCCTTTTCTCTTATTCCTATAGTCATAAACCATATGGCTACTGAGGCCAATGTCACGTATCCGACCACTGTTTTAGCGCTGCCCTCAAGGACAACCCAGGCCACGAAAAATCCTAGAAAAGTAAAGTTTTCGCTAAGAATTGCTATAGCTCTTTTTTTCAACCAGTTCATATTTACCCCCTTATTCTCAGAATTGAACTACCAAGGATTACTTGGCCAACTAAAATTGCTGCCACTAAAATTTCTTTAGCGTCTTGTCTTTCTTCTGGGCTCATGTCAGCACCAATATTTGCTAAAGCTTTGCCCAATTCACACTTTTGTTCTTCTGTTAATCCTTCAATTGCTTCTTCTGGATTAAAGCATCCAGCAATTGCGTTAACAAGTGCTGCTGGAGATTCTAATGTTAATAATGCTGATGCAACTTCGGCTGTAATAACTACTGGATTACCGTTAGCATCTTCTCTAACTTCTACTGGAATTTGTGGTGGAAGATCACGATATTCAAGTCCCGCAGCAGCAATGTCTACTGCTGCAATTGGAGCGCCTTCCGATGACTCTACTAGTGCATCTGCAACTAATTCTTTTTCTGCTAGTGTGAATGTACCGTCTTCAGTTAATGCATCTGATAAATTATTTACTTCTTCAGAAGTAATTTCACCGTCTGCAGATAAAGATTCAAGTACAGCTTCTGCATCTGATGCTGTTAGGTTTCCGTCTGCAATAAGATTTTCAACCACTTCAACTATTTCTTCTACCGACATTTCTTCAGCAGGTGGTTCTTCAGCAGGTGGTTCTTCTGCTGGTGGTTCTTCTGCAGGTGGTTCTTCAGCAGGTGGTTCTTCAGCAGGTGGTTCTTCAGCAGGTGGTTCTTCAGCAGGTGGTTCTTCAGCAGGTGGTTCTTCAGCAGGTGGTTCTTCTGCTGGTGGTTCTTCAGCAGGTGGTTCTTCAGCAGGTGGTTCTTCTGCTGGTGGTTGTGGATCTCCATGTGGTGGTGGAGGATTTCCTCCTCCATTTAGATTTCCATTATTTTCAGCTGGTATAGAAATAACAGTTTCAGTATAGCTACTAACTGGACCAGACCAGTTTGCAACTCTAATTGTATATGTAGCGCCTTCTGTTAATCCAGTTAATTCAATAGACTCTGGAGCACCGTATGTATTATATGTTCCACCTTCATATGGATTTTCTGCATCTGGATCATTTGATATTACTTGATAGAACCATGTATTAGCTGTATATCCTTGTGGCAGTTCTGCAGCAATGGTTACTGTAGTTCCTTCAACAATAGGTTCTGCAAGGATTGGGGCTGGGGTTGGAATATTATTATTAATAGCAGTTGTAAGCTGGCTAGACCTTGTATTTAATGTTGTTTGTAAAGTATTTTTTGTTGACACCGCAGAGTTAATTGTATTTGTTAATGATGTTGTATTTATAGCATTTATTGCAGAATTATTTATTGTATTTTGAGCAACAACTGGAGAAAGACTTTGATTTAATTGAGTAATAGTTGCATTTGCTGCATCTACTGCTGCCTGAACAGTTGAAGTGTTTGGATCTACATATGGAGTAAATGATGTACCTTGACTTATTTGTCCCGCAAATCCAGTACCAGTATTTGTATCAGTAATTTCTGTAACAGCACCATTTGTTGTTTCCCTGTAGTTAAATCTCGCACCATTTGGTATTGGACCAACTGCAGTTACATTTGCCATCCAAGCACCATTGTTTGGATTTACATCAGCGTTAAACCTTATTTGAACCATTTGAGTAGAAGCATCTTGTTGTGGATAAGGCCTTAAGTCCCAAGCAATGTCCAGACTTGTTCCAGTAGTTGAATATGTAATTCCAGTTCCTGTGCTCCAAGTTGTCCAGTCCCATCCACCAATAGAAACTGATGGGGCATCTGGAGTTTGATAATAAACCCACCCTTGATCTACACCAAATGTTATTGTTGCATTTGATCCTACATAAACATCATTATAAACTGTTCCGCCCATTTGCATTCCAAAAGGTAGACTCATTCTTACTCCAGCGTCATCTACGCCAGCCAAAACGTTTGTAGTTGTTCCAATTGTTGCTTGTAAGTTGTTTACTGCAGTTTGAGCAGCATCAATAGCAAGGTTTGCTTGAGTTAATTCTGTTTGAGCAGTTGCTTGTGCTGTTACGGCTTCAGTTTTAGCTGCTGTTAGTTGAGAAACTTCTGACTGAGCAGTAGTTGTATTAATATTATTAATTGCTGTTTGAGCATTAATTACAGTTGCTTTAGCATCTTGTACTAATTGAGAACTTTGATCTACTGGAGTTACTGTTAAATCAACACCGTTAATATTATTAATAGCACTTTGAACATTATTAACACTTGTTTGTGCTGTAGATACTGCTGATGATAATCCTGATACTGCAGCCTGCGCTTGAGATAATTCTGTTTGAGCCTGTGTTATTTCAGTTGCAGAATTTGCAGTTGCATCTATGGCTTGTTGTACCTCTGTAGTAGCTGTTGCAAGAGCTGTGTTTACCGCCTGCTGTGCTGGGCTTACCACTACCTGTTCTTGACCATTTTCTCCAGTTGCATGAGCATAATCTGGTACAGAAAATGATAGCCAGCCCAATACAATCAGGCTGAATAATAAAAGTTTAGCTTTTCTAGTCAATTAAGACTCTCCTAAGTTACATAAATTGTTTATGTAACTCTGTAATTATATCATGAGAGTTTAATTAATTTAAGTTAGTTGACTATTTTGGATTATCTGTTTTATAGAATCCACTGCCATTGAACTGGATTCCGAATGTTCCGTAATGTCTTTTCATTGTTGATCCACACTTTTCGCAACCATACTCTGGCTCAACTTGAGTTATACTTCTTTCAAACTGTATGACGTCTTCTTCTGAACAATCACATTTGTATTCATAGATAGGCATTCTACTTCTTCTTTGCTCTTATTTTTGCTAAAGCTTCAAAATCTTTGACTTTAGTTTCCCCCATATATCCCCACGCATAACCATCTTCAATCATCTGCTCATTCACTGACTTAGAATTACCATCAAGATACACCCACCCAAGTATTCGACCATACTTTTCTGAACTATCTGGCTTTTCTGTTTTTACAACGATGTCTTTAGCATCTTTAAATTTATACTTTAAATATTCTTTTGATTCTAATCCAAGAGCTTTTTCTACCTTATCGGTTGTTCTAGATTCTGGAGTATCTATTCCAGCCAACCTAAGTCTTTGAGAATATGAAATGCTGAATCCAAGATCAATGTCAACATCAATAGTATCCCCATCTACTATTTTTGTTACTTGCTTAACTCTGTATTCAAACATGATTCTCCTTAAATTTTAAAGAGCCGTTTTGAGACATGCTCAGGTCTATCCTGCGGGTAGCGGCCCGCATATAATCTGCGACTCCCCAGTGACGGGGTGCAGATTTATATTATACTATTTATTTTATTTTGATGGTCTTTGGCTTTTCCTCTTCAGGAACAATACGCTCTAATTTAATTGTGAGCATACCATTTAATACCTCAGCACCAGTAACCTCAATATATTCTCCAAGAGCAAATTCTCTTGTGAATTTACGAGTTGCAATACCCTTATGCACGAACTTTGCGTCTTCTGTAGAATCCTTAATTTCTCCCTTTACGGTAAGAGTTTGATCCTTAACAGTGATTCCAAGGTCTTCCTTGGCAAAGCCCGCCACAGCAACTTCGATTAAAAATGTATCTTCGTCGTCTGTTTTAATTACATTGTATGGTGGGTATGTTGAGTTTGATGCGTGGCTGTGAACCCTTGTAAGTCTATCTAGTTCACGATTAAAGCCAATAAAAAATGGGTCCTTGAAAAGGTCCCATGTGTATGTTTGTACCATTTTATTTCTCCTTTATAAGCAAATAAATTAATATAGGACCCCAATTGGGCATCCTAGTACAATTATATCATATTTTAAAAAAGGATTAAAGTATCTTCTTTTTCTTTTCTTTCATTTTTTCTTCGTTGGCTGTCGCTGCATAAAGCGCTCTTTGATGAGCCAAAGCAGCAGATTTTCCTGCATGACATCCTTTTAATTCGCCTTTATCATTTACTACTGCGTATCCTTTGCATCCAGCTACGCCTTGTTTAATATTGTATGGCATTTTATTCTCCTAGTTATTTGGTATATCTTTATCTGTATCTAATTCAATAAGACCCAGAGACCTTGCTTTTTCGTAACCCTCTTCGCTTAGACCTATATTTGCTTCTAAATTTTCATCGTAGTCTATAGTAATAAGACCAGACTCATACAAATCTATTAATGCATTATCTATATATTCAACATGAGATTGCCATAGTTCTGGGGCTAGTTCTTTTGCTGTGTCAGAAACTGAATATATAATTTCGCCATATTCATCTACGCCCTCAAGCTGGACAACACCTATTTCAAGGTAGTAAGCTATTTTTTCATCATACTCGTCCATATGAACCTCTTCATACATACTATTATACAGCAGTACCTATTGAAGGCTGCCGTCCTCATTCTTGTCTATAGTTTGTTCTACTATTTGTTGGACGTAGTCAGAAAAATGTTTTCTAATGCTACCAATTGGTCTATTTCCCAAGTTTTTCCATATTCTTTTATACTCTATAACATTTGCAAATGTTGTTGGGCATAGCGTTATACCATTGTATTCTTTTAATACAGTTGGCAGCGGAACATGCTTTCCACAACACTTACATTCTTTTGCTTTATCTTGATATTCGCTCATATTATCATCATCCTGTCCATCGCTTGTTTTAAATCATCGGGAATCCTAGGTGCCCGTATCATATTCATTGAAGAGACATCTGGATTATCTTTACTAAAATCATCATCAAATGTCATAGATTCGTATGTATGAATTCTTACTTCTTTGTTGTTGTCTGGTCTTGTTCTACTTATTGAATTAAATATAGAGCCACACACAGCGTCCGCCAAGTCTTTTGATCCTTTTCTAGGGTGATCAACTTTATCTCTCATAATTCTAAGTTGTAATAATTCATCTATTAATAATTTAATTGCTGGTCCAGAAAGTCTTTCTTCTGCCACAACCATGGCCATGTCGTCATAATGTTTTTTAGCAACAGATAGGAGCTCTGTATTAATTCCATATTGTTTTAGCTGTTGCATCATGTCATGTGAATTCCATCTATCAAATGTGCAGACTCTGATGTTAAAACCTCTAGTTTTTAAAGACAAAATATAATCTTTAACTTCAGTAAAGTCTACAGACTTATCTGCAGTTGGAGTCCAATATCTTACAGCGTCTATATTTACAATTGGAGCTGGCTGCGAGTAATCATTTGTTACTTTAACATTAACCCATCTATCTACGTGTGCCATTGATACTGCACAGTGGTCATGCTTTTGAGCTAAGTCAACGTGTAAAAAATATTCTTTGTCTGCTTCTGGCTTAAACCATTCTTCAAGTCTTCCAAATTGATCTACTGCTAAGTTCATTTTATTAAAAGCTTTTTCTACTTTTTCTCTTGATTTAAAAAATGCGTCTACTGCTTCTGGTGGCATGCAAGCAAATCTTCCAAGGGCGTCTAGTGAGTTTCTATAGAAATCAACTTTAAAATCTTCTATTTTTTTTGTTGGATTAATGTCCCATGTAGGTCTTTTAATGGCATAAGTCTTTGGGAATAGATATGATTTAATATGATCTTCTTCCCACTCAACAGTTATCTCATTACCTTCTGTTCCGTCTGGAAGATCTTCATCCATCTTCATGGTCTTGGACTGAATAACTGTTTCCTTTTCAGCAATAACAGATTCGTAATGCGTTTGGATATAATCATTTTTAAATCGTGGGAAAGAAAGCAATATTACTTTACCAAAATCTGGGAAACGTGATGCTACAGATGCACGATACATATCGTATATAGCTTCACCAGTTTTAGCCTGATCGTGTCCAGTAGTATTTTCAATAGAGAATCCAGAAATTTCATCTAGCACAACAACGATAACGTTATATCCTTCCCAAGATTCTCTTTCTGAGTGTCCTGAGTGAACTGTAATGCTTTTATCAAATTTAACTTCTGAAGCTTTTGGTTCGTATTTTCCAATAAACCATGGCGATCTATCAATTCTTGTTTTAAAACCTTTAAAGAATACATTGCTTGCTTGCTGTGCATTAATAGCAATGTTTAGGATATCTATTGAGTCTCCTGGTGGCTTTCCATAATATGACGCTGGATCTTTAAGGCATAGTAATAGGTATACTATATAGGCTACAGAAATTGTAGAACAATAATCTTTTCCGCTACCCTTACCTAATTGTGCAATTACTTCATTGCAGGTTTGCTTATATCTTTTAGAGCCATCTTCTTCACCAAATAATTTTTTTAATGTTGACTCTTTATATATCTGAGAACTTCTTTCAATTAATTCATATTGCAATTCTGAAAGCGGAGGTAGCCCAAGATAGTCTGGACTAGTAACAAATGTTTTTAAGTCGACTGGCTTTTCGTCAAACTCTTCTCCGTCCAAAATATCAATAATATCATTAAAATTAAGATCCACTTGCATCCTCAATTACGATAGATTCAACGACTCCTGTTATTTGAGATAGTCTTTTTGCAACTTCCATTTTACATTTTGAACATTGTGCTGTAACTTCTTTTAAAATTTTAACTAATAGCTCTTGTTTTCTTTCTGCTTCTGCAACTTGTGATGCAATCTCAGCATTATCTAGCAGGCCAACTTCTTGCAGCATGCCTATTCTTTTGCCTTCAATATCAGCAATTAGTTTTAATGCTGTTGCCTTTACATTTAATTGACCAGCCTGATCAGCATCTTCTACAGTTTTCCATGCTTCTTTAATAAGCATTGCATAGTGTTGATCAGCACCAGAGATAGCTTCCTTGGCACGTTCTCTTGCAGTAGTGTCATTATGCACAACCGCTTTCCATTCATCAATTAGCTCAACCACATCTTTGCGTGGCATTCCTGTAATTGTGGCAATTTGAGTTGGGTTGCTTCCCTTAAGAAGTTCTGAGACTACTTTATTCATGCGATCAAAATGATCAGTAAGTTCGATATCCATTATTACATAATTATAGTTCTAGTCGACTGAAAAGTCAATTGGATTTGGCTATTTTATATAGTAATAGGTAGCCAATTAAATCATCAATATCATTATCCCCAGCAAATCCCTGATTGTTTTTGACTCTATTTAGCTTATCATCAATGCGGACTTTTAATTGCTCTGTTGAATCCGCCGTTGAAAATATTCTTGCTGGCTCAAGGGCTGAGTTTCCGTATGAGATATTCTTTTCAATTAACATGTGTGCAATCTCATGACATGTTGACCATATTCTATTACCTGCTGGAGCGCCCACCGACCTTAAATATAAATCATCACAGTTAAATCTTGACACATCTTCAAATACTGGTTTCAACATTATATTCTCCTAAGCAAAACGTTGACGACGTCATGCTGTTTTATTCTTTCAAATGTGGCCGCTTCCCCATTTAAAAATTCCATAGTATATTTATCGTTTAATTCTACCAAAAATTCATCTGGCTGTCCACTGCCTAATTCAACAACAATTAATGGACAATCCTTTGCCATTTGAGAGAACCCATCAAATACGAATCTTTCGTGACCCTCTACATCTATTTTCATAAAATCAACTTTACCAGAATATACAGAGTCCAATCTTTTTGCCTGTATTTCTTCTGTATAAAAATTACCATGCTGACCATCGTTACCTATTCTATGCTCACCAACTATACCAGATCCGCCAATATTTTCTTCCCAGATATTTAATATTAAATTGTCTTCCTTATCTGATAAAGCGAATGGCATAACTTCTATCTGACCAGCATTGTTATATTCATTTAAAGTTCTAGCGTACTCATATGACCTGCATAGTCTTTTTATTGGCTCAAACGATATTACGCTTCCATTATTTCCGACTAACCTTGCCATCACTTCTGTAAAGTAAAATAAATTGGCTCCAATATCTAAGCATGTCCATCCTGGTTGTATATTTTTAATCATCCACTCAGTTAATTCTTTATCCCAAACTCCATGGTCCTTACAGCTTTTTTGAACATAACGATCTGTTTTATCTCCAGTATAAACATAAAAGGAATCTAATACTTTAGTAAAACTAATAGACTCTATATTTTTTGGTTCAAGTTTCATCTTTTTTTAATTAGTCCAAACTGCTCTAGATATCTCTGTATAGTCATTGCAGAAACATTACATTCTTTTGCTATCTCTGTTACTGTTTTCTTTTGGACCACATATCTTCTATGCAACCAATCTTTGCTTTGATATAATTTCATCGTTCTGTTAACATTCGGTTTGAATAATGTGCAATGCCGAATGCATCTGCAACATCAAAATCTGATAGACCTAGACTATACTTATTGTTAAAATAATCTACTGTTCTTTGTTTACGCATATTACGTAATTGATTCTTATACCATGAGTCCGCATACCCTGGGTTCTTAGCTCTAATTGCTTCCTTTTCATCTTTAGTTGGGTTTTTATTTCCTATGTATGCCTGCCAAGAAGTTGGGGATATCGTTATAACCTTTGCGCCAGTAGACATTAGTTCTGCAATAACTACACCATAAACATAAGATAATTTAATTACAGCGTCTGGAGATTTAACATATACTGCACCTTCCACAACTATATAATCTGATTTTAATTCTTCCAGCATGCCGTGCATTTTATTTTTGGCATCTAAAATTTTATCATATATGTCTGATCCAACAAACTCTATCTTACCCCACTTTAAAGGTTTATCGTTTTCCATTAAGCAAAAAGCAACTGAGTTAGTAGAGGCATCTATACCCAAAACTCTGTTGGCCTTGGTCTTAATAAGTTCACCCAATTTCATTTACAATATCCCATAAAGCTTTTTTATTAGCAGATCCAATGTTCTTTTCACATGTAGAGCATATATCTTTTTGATTATACCTGCTTAATTTAACATTACACTTCTTACAATTTCTATGTGCACCGCTTCTAATAGCCTTTTTTTCATAATACTTTTCCATGATTCTTCTATTGGTTGCAATTCGACAGCATTCATCTGAACAGTATTTTTGATTATGAGTCTTAGCTGTAAAATCTTTAGCACACTCTTTGTTTCCACAAATCATATCTTGGGAACCTTATACGACTCTATTTGTACTGTGCCAACAAGCCCAGCGTAGCATTCCTTTTTAATAGGACAGTATGTGCATGGCATTTTTGATTTAGTAGCACCAGCTGGTTTCATTGGGAGGTCACCATCTTTAAAGTTATCCCATACTTCTGCCATCCATAAAAATGCTTCTTCAATAATCTCAGTATTTTTTTCATTCATAGAAACTGGAATAACTATAAGCTCTTGAGTATTTTTATTTTCATAAAGGAAAAATCCCTCTTTGGCCTTTTTAAGTTTCATGTAAGTAAGTAGTTGAAGTAAATGGTTAGCGGTAGGTTTCATTTCGGATTGTCTTGCATCCCAGACTTCTTGCTTGGCTGTTTTAATTTCACCGATCACAGTTTCATTATCGTACTCCATAATTAAATCTATAAAGCCTCTAATTGGTGGATACTCATTTACAATCTCTTCTTCTTCATTTCTAAATTCTGGCATAGTAGATATTAGCTTTTGAAGTCTCTCATGAGCTTGAGTTCCCTGTGCCATATTAGCAACTGCTACTGCATCATTGTCATCAATAAACATTGCACCACTGAAAGCCATATACCAATATCTTGGACATGTTCCATGTCCATACCCAAGTGAGCTAGGGCTAAATGATTTTTTAGTCATCTCTCCGTCAGCACGTTTTGTATTACGATATGATTCATCTAGTAGGCTTGCAAAAAGCTCTGGGTCAAAATGCTTGCCCGTATGCTTTTTAAACTTAAGATTCTTTACTATTTCTCTAGCCATTTAAGATCTCCATATAATCATTTTTACAGTCTTCGCATATAGAATTTATGTCTAGATCATCTGTGTCTTTTAAATTAGAAAGACTAACATCTTCATTTCCAGAGTATCCAGGCTCGTACTCTCTGCCGATTTCATAATACATATAAAATGTAGTAGACTCACGGTCATCTCCACATTCAAAGCAAGTCATATCATATGTTTCTATCATTAGTTATACCTTACGACATACTTAAGTGCATCTACAAGTTTGTCTATGGACTCCTTTGCTGAGTAGTATATATTCTTTTTATTATTGTTTACTGATCCAGCCTTGTCTTTCATAATTGTTGAATATACGGAAGCCATCATTGCAAACTTTGTTGACATTGCCTGCAGCTCAATAATTAAAAGTGGGGCTTTTGCAGAAGGAACATCTGGATTCATTAATAACTTAACAACTACAGCAAGGGCTTTGTCTAAGTGCTCATCTTGCATAAATTCATGCAGATCGTTAAATTCTGTAATAGCATTTATTAACTCTAAAGTATTTTTAGATTCCACCTTGTCGTTCGACATGCTTCTTCACCTCTTTTTTTGTATACCATATTGCCCAAAGACCCATTGGGTAACCTATTGAAAAGCCTATTAATAATCCCCAAACAAACTGTAACATTATAAAAATCTCCCTACTAGTCCGTACCCAAGCCATAGACCAAAAATTCCCATAAGACCTGCAAATACTGGTGGGGCTGGAACTGGAAGTTTAAATAATGCAAAAACTACTCCAACACCCATTCCAGTAATAGTTGTCATTAAAATTTCTTTAAGCATTTTGTTTTTTATCTCTTTCTTTTCTCATCTTTATATATTCTTTAGTTGCTCCAAATCTCGTTGTAAATCTCATTTCAAGACTTTTCAATAAATTTTTATCATCTTTATTAGAATCACGAACAACGCCATTTAATTTTTCTCTCTTATAAACCACATACTGTGCAAGTGGGGTGCCTCTGGGAATAAATATTTCTTTTTTATCTGAATGTATTAATAATTGTAAATTGCTCTGATAATAAATATCAGTGTCAATAACTCCAGCCAATACACTATAGTCGTCATTAAAATGATAAAATGTTGGCATTTGATATACAGAATAACCTGGATCTGTTATTATTTGCCACGGTGAATGTAATTTAAAAATAAAATGTGTATCTTTTCCTAAAAACTTATGACTAACATAATCTAAATATTGGTATGGTGGATGAATACCTAAAGAAAAATCTCCATTAGATTGCTTTGCTTTCCATGATTGTGTTTCACTGTCTATATACAAAAGCGTGTCCGTCCACATTGGCACTATATATCCTTGAGAAAAAAAATCTGGAAAAGAAGGACAGTTTTTAACACTTCCAGCAATCACACCATCAAAATTAATATCAGTTTTAATCATAGGAACATCTTTCCACCAAGGAGGCATTACTTGATTAGACGGTTTTGGTCTACTTTCTTCTACGCTAGATAAACCTTCTACTGTAGAAATAAATTTAACTGTTGGTGTTTTTTTATTAAACATTATCTTCTTCCCACTTTTCCACTAATTGTTCCAGCAATGACCATTCAATTACTGCAAGCCTCGTTTTGCTATTGTCTTTGCCAAGGATGAGCTTGAGAACTGGATACTTATCCCTACTAACTTTAAAGGTATCTGTACAAACCTTAGCCCAAATACTTTGTGAAATAGAGATTGATTTTTCATATTCTTTATAATCCACCACGAAATTTCTCCATTGTGCATCACCCTTCTGATAATTACCACGTCCACTATTTTTTTGTTGCTTGGCTCCATCTCTTTTAGCCTCTGATCTTTCTGACATTACTGCACCTTAAAAATTGTTTCATGTCCTTTGGAGCATCTCCATGACATAACTAAATCTATAGGGTCCCACTTTGCACCGTTAACATCTTCATCACATTTTGAACAGGCTCTAACACCAGGAAGATCTTCAAGGTCATAATGCTTTATGTCTTCTTTATTTTCTTTCAAAAAGTCATCAAGACTTGGCATTAATCTCTCCAATTAGTTTTTCTACAACTTCTGGATTATCACGAAGGTATTGCACTGCTTTTGCTCTACCCTGTAATCTTTCGCCATTAACCGTGTACCAAGCACCACCTTTTTCCACGATGCCGAACATTTCTGCAACATCTAAGGTTTCTCCTACTCTGTCTACACCGATAGTTTCCCCTTGGTAATAAAAGTCATACTGTCCCGATAAATTTGGGGGTGAGACTTTGCTGTAATCAACAATCCAATTAACTGGTCTTCCGACTCTTTGTTCGATAATTTTGTCGCCAACTTTAATACCAGCTTTAATAGCATTAGCCTCAGCTTCAGAAGACCAAAGTTTAATGACAGTGGTGCTAAAGAACTTGACTGCCATTCCACCTGTGGGGATGTGCGAAGCATGCATAGATCCAAACTGATTTCGTTGTTGTGAGATGAGAACAAGTAATGTGTTTTTGTTTGCATAGTTTAACATCTTGACTGCGTGGGTCATATCCTTTGCTTCAGCGCCGATTTGCTTAGTGTCTTGCAAATCTTTCATTTCGTTTCCATCTTTTTCAAAGTAGATTGCTGGTAATAGTGCTGAGATGGAATCAACTACAATTAAATCAACTCCAGCATCCATAAGTTTTGTTCCAACGTCAACCATGTCGTTAACTGTTTTAGCTGTAGAATATATAAGTTTTGATGAGTCTACGCCCAATTGTTCTGCCCATGCTGGATCATAAGAGGCTTCCGCATCAATCCATGCACAAGTCTTACCTTCTTTTTGTGCTATAGAAATCATTTGTAAACAAAATGAAGACTTTCCAGCAGACTTATTTCCCCATACAAGTACTTGTCTACCATATGGAAGTCCACCCTTTAATGCAGTGTTTAAGCCAATGCTTGGAGTTTCTTGCTTGTCAACTTTTATATCTTGTGCTGATTGAACTCTTGCCCTTGTTTTAGGATCTAATTTTGCCAATATGTCATCTAATACGATTGTCATTAATTACTCTTTCTTCTATCTCTCCAGTATACCATTAAAATAAGTTCCCGTGAAGTCTTGGACGCTCTTTATTTATATTTATTTTTTTCTCCAAAATTTCGTCTAGGCTATGTAAAATTTGTTCTTCATTTCTCATCGCTGCATATACGTCTAATAATCTAATGATTACATCTGCCATCTCTTCTACAATATGCTCACTGCCTTTAGACTTTCTAATTGCTTCAAGTACCTCTGTTACTTCGGAGTGAACTAGGGCTAGTTTATTTCCAACCTTATCGTGATTATATTCTCCGTCCCAGAATCCCTTTTCTTTTGCAGTCTCATGTAGCAGTGCTGCCAAAGCATCAAGTCCGTAGTCTGTAATTAAATCTACATCATTAATTATCATTTTCTTGCTCTCTTTCTTTTAAGCTAAATGTAAATGATGGGCCAGACTCATCATAATCAATTACTAATTCTTTATCTGTATCTTTAGACTCTAAAAATCTAAGCGTTGGAACGGATAGCTGCTTGTGCTCTTCTAATATTGCAATAAGAACTTTATTTAAACTAATAGATGCCACTAGTTGTTCTATATCATTTGTCATTTTATTTCCTTGATCATCAATGTTCCATCATCTAGTTTAGATAGAACTACATTACATTTCATTCCTTCACGCATTTTACCAACAGCTTTTGCATACATAGTTGAAAATACAATTGCTCTGGTTAACTCTTTATTCTTATTTGTCAAAACAATATGTGCCATTGTTTTTCCAGCCTTTGTTTTGTATGGCGTAAAATTAAGAACCATATACTCATCATCATTCATGTCGTACTCTTTGCGGTATAAATAGTCGACAAATATATCGGAGCCATTTGGATCTATATCTTTAACATTAATGTATCTGGCTATTCGATTGTCTCCAACCAAAATAAAGTACATTTGATTTGTTTCAATTTGTGTTTGTTCATTATGGAATAAGCCAATTGATCCAGTCTCATCTACTAACTCAACTCTTGCCCATCCGTTTCCACGTTTAATTGATTTAACCATACCAAACATAACGAATGATCCTAGGTCATCAAAGTCTTGGATTGGTCTGGCCTGCGCTTTAATTCTTGGTGGCAGATCTAAATTAAAAGTAGGTATTCCTAAGAATTCGTAGTAATTTTCTTTTTCCTTACCACTGCGTTCATTGTCATCGAAAGCAGCACCGCCAATAGCATTAAGAGCAGATACAGCCCTACTATTAATACCACTGCCTTTCTTCGAAGCCTTTTCAATAAAGTCTTTGTAGTTTTCATAAGGTCTATTCTCCATAATTTTATTTGCAATACTATCTGATATGAATTTAACTTCTGCAAGGCCAAATCTAATTGCATCGCCTTGTAATGAAAAATACATTTGTGACTCATTAATGTGAGGCAATAGCACTTTGAGTCCAAGCCTTTTTGCTTCAATTAAATATTCGGTTCTTGCGTCTTTGTCATTTTCGTTTTTAAGAATTGAAAACATAAATTCAAGCGGGTAATACTTTTTAAGCCAAGCTGTATAATAGCTGAGCATAGAATAAGCAACAGCATGGGAGCGATTAAAAGAGTAACCAGCATGAGCTTCAAAATTGTGCCATAAGGATTCGGCCTTTTTCTTAGAAATGTGTTTTGAAGCCCCGTTAATAAATTGATCCTTGAACTGGTCGAATTCTTTTGCATCTTTTTTCTTTCCAATAATCTTGCGGACCTTATCAGCCTCTGACCAAGACATTCCTCCTAGGTGTACGCAAGCCTGCATAACCTGTTCCTGATATATAATAACACCATATGTATTTTCAGTAAATGGTTGCATTATAGAATGAGTGTACTCAACTGCCTCTTTACCGTGTTTACGATTAATATAAGAAGCGCCAACTGTATTCATTGCACCTGGTCTAACCAAAGCATTTGATGCAACCAAGTCTTCAAACTTATCTACACCCATCTTCATAAGTAAATTTGTATACGGAGTAGCTTCAGCCTGGAATACTCCCTTTGTATATCCTTCTCCTAATATCTTATATACTTCTGAATCGTCTAAAGATAATTGTGAAAGATTAATTTCTTTTCCAGTACGTTCTTTAATTGACTGTAATGTGTCTGAAATAACAGACAATGTTTTAAGTCCAAGAGCATCTAATTTAATTAGACCGATGTCTGCGACTGTATCCATATCATATGCAACAACTGGTATTCTTCCAGAAACTTTATCCTGTGCATCTTCTCTAGACTCTATTGGTGCAAATTTTCTAATGTCATCTTTTGCAACAACAACTCCAGCAGCATGGACTCCAACGCTACGAATTTTTCCTCTTAATCTTTCGGCAAGCCATGTGACTTCTGGGTATTTCATTCTAAACTCTTTTGTATTTGGCGAATCCATATAGTCTTCAAATGTATCTACAGATTTAAGTGCACGGTTAACATCTTGTAGCGGTACCATGAAAACACGAGCAGCATCTCGAATAACACCCTTATCCTTAAAATAAGTATATGTAGAAATAGATGCAACGTGCTTAAATTTTTTCTTTAGGTATTCCTTTACCTCTTTGCGACGACGGTCTTCAAAGTCTGTATCAATATCTGGAAAGTCATTACGTTCTGGATTAATAAATCTAAAAAACAATAAATCATATTTAATAGGGTCCACGTCAGTAATACCCAATGAATAGCATACTAATGAGCCAGCTGCTGATCCACGACCTGGGCCCACCTTAATATTATTGTCCTTGGCCCAGTTAATCATGTCTGCAACTACCAAGAAATAGGAGGCAAAAGCCTTGTCTTTAATTACAGATAATTCTTCGTTTAGCCTGTCTACATAGACCTGATCTCCTGACAGGCTTAGCCTTTCTAGGCCTTTAAAGGCCATCTGGGACAGTTTATCGTCCGCATTGGTCTTAGGTACTGGGAGAAGGTCTAAACCCTGGTAAAAGTCGTATTCTTCAATTTTATCGGCTATCTCCATAGTATTATCATATATATCTGTTCTAACTATATTAGATTTGTTAAAGTCTGCCTGTAATTCTTCACGAGATTGAATAAATAGATTATAGTTTTGAAACGATATTTTTCTATCTGGATATAGGTAATTAAACCTATCTAGCATATCCTTCATGTTTCTAGACATATCAAAGTCTGAGTCTTTATCTGATTTAGGAGATGTCGATAGAATAAGCATAGCCTCTTCTAATATACGATCTTCTTCTTTAGCAAAGTGTGCATCTCCTGTTGCCACCGCTTTAATTTTTAATTTATCCGCTAATTCTAAAAGGGCGGAGTTGATCTCCACAGGGTTATGTGATTGCACTTCCACGTAAAAATCTTGTCCGAAAGTTTGTTTAAATTCCTTGAGAAGAAGTTCTGCTTCCTCCATGTTACCTTTATCGATAGCTTTACTAATGAGTCCATTAAGACATCCGCTGAGAACGATAAGACCTTCGCTATAAACATTTAAAACCTCTCTATCAATACGTGGCTTATGATAAAAGCCTTCATTCCATGCAAGCTCTTGTAGGGTATTAATATTTTCTAAACCCTTTTTATTTTTAGCTAATAAGATTATGTGGTTGTAAGCTTGAATACTTTTATCTGTTTTAGAAGAACGGTCAAACCTATCTGTTGGAGATATGTAGGCTTCTACTCCTAGAATTGGCTTAATACCTATTTCTTTACATGCTATCTGCATCTCACGATGTGAGGCTAGTGTTCCATGATCTGTTATTGCTAATGCTGTTTGTCCAGCATCCTTTGCTGCCTTTGCAAGTTCGGCAGGAGAATTAAGGCCATCCATTAATGAATAGTATGAGTGAACATGCAAATGTGTGAATGACACTTAATTCTCCGCCTTTGTTTTAACTTACCAGTCTACGCTGCTACTTGAAGCAGAAGACTCATCTGAACTGTTTTCGTTGCCCATATAAAAAGCTTCTTGCTCTCCGTATGGTACATGACGTACTGCAGTTTTCTCAAGATCAAATAGTTCTAGACTTGAGAAGTCGAAAGGACTTTCGTCCTTTGCCAATGGAATGATTGTGTAACTTGTATCTGTTTTTGAACCGTTGCGCTTAATTCTCCACATTAAATTTGTAATGCTTCCCATTTCGCCAGCATACTCAATTAAGGTAGGTGTAATTGTTTTGCCACTGGTTCCTTGTGAAAGAATTGCCACATATGGTTCTTCTTTACCATCATCAACTAGCACGTTAATGTAAAGACGTGTTCTTGCTTTCCAGCCAGCCTTTGGATCTTTACGATGTTGTTCTTGTGCCCAGTCACGTCCTTCGGACTCCATTGTATCAAGAGCTTTGCGACGGTAATCCTTTGGATTAGTATGTTCGAGTGCTATAAATCCACACCCTAGTTTGTCATTATAGTTTGGTGAATCAGGATCTAGTTCTTGTAAAAATCTAATTTTTACGCTTTCGCCATCTTCAACTTTAAGCCAACGAGCTTTGCTTTCGTCCCCACCACTGTAGGTTGGCTTATCTAGTGCCTTGTTTAGGTCTTTTAGACCCTTTACTATACTCATATATATCTCCTCTATAGTTGATGGTATATATCCATCTGTATTTTTATTATATCACGAGTTCCAAGTTCTGTATTCTATATTGGATACAGAATTCTTTATACAGGCTTTAATTTCCTCATCAGTCATATCACCAGCATCTTTTGCATCATGAGGGTATATCTTACCATATTCATAAGAAGACCACAAGACGTCTTTGTTTTTTAATTTAGTTGCTATGCTCATGCCTAATTGTCTGCCAGCCTCATCAGCATCTGTCATTATAGTTATTCTATTAAAGTGTCTATTTAATATATTTTGCTGCTCCACAGATAAAAATCCGCCAAGTGTGGCTACAACATTTGGGAAGCCAGCCTGATGAACACGAATTGCATCAAAGCTGGATTCAACAACTATAACATGGTCACCAATTTTTTTAGCACGGTGAACATTAAATAATGTTTTGCTCTTTGGAAGGTTTGTACTATTCTTAAAAGACTTGCCTTCTACAGATCTACCAACAATACCAATACATATTCCATCTGGACTATGAACTGGTACAGTAACCATGTTCATATTTTTAGAATAACCAAGATTAAAGTAGTCCATAGACTCATGGTTTATTCCACGAGAGATAAAATAATTAGATGCTTCTACACTATTATATCTATCTTCAGATAGTTTATTTATAGTGTCTTTATTAAATTCTTGAAAATCTGGCTTGTCTTCAAACATGTCTGCCATTGTTTCTTCAAAGTTGTCTAGGATCTCTGCTTCTTTAGAAGATATAAATCTCATTGCTTGAAAGTCGTTTTTATCTAATATCTTCTTTACTAACTCTATTAATGTTCCAGACTCTCCGCATGCTGGGTTAAAACAAATAAATGCGCCATACTCTCTGCTTACGCTAAAACTTGAAGTGTGTCTATTAGAATGAAATGGACAGTAGCATAGGAAATCATTTGATGTCTCACCAGTAACTTCTAAACCTAATCCTTTTAGGATTGATTTAATATGCTCTGGCGTGTATTGCGTGGAATCAATTTTCCTTGCGTAATTCCCTCTGATTGCCATGCCTTTTTCCTTCCCACATATATCCCTTGAAGAGTCATAAGGAATTTCCATGTCTCGCCAGTAAATTCTACCGAAAATGCTGTGTCTATGTCAAGTACTCTTGCATAGCCCTTGTCTCTCATTTGATGGATCAACAAGCTTTCGTACTGATGCTTAATCCTAATTATGTCTGAGTCATCACGAAAATTAACAGATGTCTGAAATCTTTTAATTTGTTTGTGGTGGTACATAATCATATAATTCTTTAATAACTCCTCGATTAATATCCCAGTCTAGATAGAAATCAAATTCATGACCATGACGGTTTTTCCTAGAAACAACCTCAATCATATTAGTTCCTGGATATCTATGAATAGCCATAGCCATATCAGCATCGTATTCAATTGCCTTTGACCATGCAACCTGCGACATCATTGGTGGGTTTTCTTGATCAGAAATATCGTCTGCTGTTGCAGCAGTAATATCAATAATTGGAATATTGTTTGATACCGCTAACAGTTTAAACTCACGAGAAATATTTCTATTTCTTTCTACTTCAGAATTACTGCGCTTATTATCATTAAAGAGCTGATGATAATCCAAGATAACGAGATCTGGTTTGTGCTGATCGATCTTACCTTGTACCGTAGCAGGAGTAACTTCAGCCGTGCCTTCATTAGATACAAGGACAAAGCTATTCTTTCCTTCAAACTTCTTCTTACCCCATGTTTTAAAGTCATCTATATTAATATCACCTTTTGACAAATCACTAGCCTTGAATAGACCAGATCCTAACATTGTATAAATACGATCACGCATATTTTCTGGAGACATCTCAAGGGAGATGATCATTGGTTTAAATCCTTGCTCCCATGCTTTACATGCTAAATAAGAAGTAAACCATGTCTTACCTTTTCCTGGCCAACCAATTGCAACAATTAAATGTCCTGGTGCCATTCCAGTTGGGTATGCAGTATCAATAGCTTGGAACCCAGTTGAAATTCCTGGACTTCCGCCCATTATTGCAGAACGATCTTTAACTGACTGGAAATGTCTTTCTGCTGATTCTAAATCTGTTACGTCCAAGTCACGAACATTGTTGGTAAACTTTGACAGGTTTGCTAACTGACTTTGCATCTCAGCAAGCACTCTGGATGCAGCCTCTTCTTTTAATGCTGAACCGCTTCTTAAAATAACGCTTTTAAGTCTTGCAGATAAATACTCATTCTTTAATGTATCTAAATAATATCCAGTTTCAGCCTTTACATTTGTATCTGGTTCAAAATCTTTAAACTTTTCCTGCAACACACCAACTTCTGGAACTGCTTTAAACTTATAATAATACGACTTTAGCCCTTCCCATATATCTCTATGAGAAGTAAATAACTCATCTACGTTATCAGCCAATAGCGTACTGATATCTTTATTTTTACATACTGCAGAAATTAACGTTGCTTCTGTATTCACTGATCTTCACCTTCTACTAATTTTTTAGTGGCTTCACGCAACAATTGGCGATTAACCTTATCTTTTTCAATTTCTTTCTGCATTATATCAAGCTTGTCAAAATTATAAAAGAAGAACTGCAGTGTGTGATTTGTCTTTGGGGTCTTGAAATAATATTCAATTAGTTCTTTAGCCCTATCAAATCCTACACTATCAATTACATCCTGCATGCCCCATTTTTCTCTAAACTTATTAAGGGTAACTTTTCTACCGTGTCTCTCTTCATAGAGGTTTTGATATATGGTTAGCAAGATGTAGGGTTCTCTGTTATTTGCCACTCTTTAGCTCTTCCTCTACTTCACGAGTTTTTTGAATAAGTTTTTCTTCAACAAACTTATATACTCTTTCTGTAGCAGTATCTACGTTTTCTCCCTGCCTTACATCGTCTTCTACTCCAATACCTATTTTGATACTTTCGTAGTTGCCTAGGTTACGAGTAAATGATAAATCTATTTTTACTCTCGTATCTGACATTATTCCGCCTTCCATACTGGTACGAAGCCACCTTCGTCAGTCTTAGTATACAATATTAAGTTGTGTTTGAGAAGAGCTGTTAATTCAGCCTTTGATGGAAAATCCTTTGTATATCCAGCATCCAGTATAAATTGGTGCAAATCGTATATATCGGACTCGCTAAACATAAACTTATACCATGAGCTATCTGGATTACTAATAGGATAAACTCTTTGTGGCTCTTTAATTTTGCCCTGAAGAATATATTCCTCTACCGTAACCCTATGCCTACCAAGAATTTCGCATACCTGTTTAATTGTATATGCGTTACCCATATTCTTTTTTACTTGAGAATATGAATACATAACTCTTTTTTTATCTGGATAGCACCAAGCAACTAGTTCGTCCCTTGCCTTTGACGCTCTAACTACTTTATGTATTTTTCCGTTTAAGAAGAAATAGAGTAGCTTTTTGCGTGGTCTCTGTCTTTTTGTTCTAACCATTTAGCAAACGCATTCAATTCTTTGTTGATCATCCATCTTTTTCCACACAATATGCAAAAAAGTTCTATATGTAATTTTTGTGAAAAGACTCTATCAATAAAGACTCTGCCTTTACATCTTTGACACTTCATCATAAAGTAAATGTTTTCCCATCTACAACACATGAATAGTCTGGAGCAATATGGATCATTTGAATATGTGGGTAGTCGTTTACAATATGTGCAACCGCAAAACCCTTCTGCCAGTCATGGTGTTGTGTATATTTCATTCCTGGGCCCTTCTCGTCACACATATGTCCTATTTCATATCCACGAAGAGTTTCTCCTTCTCCACCGTTTCTAAGCTCATATGTTACCATGTGTGAAGCAATTCTATGTGAGTGTCCTCTAATAAGAGAAACTTGTAGGTCTTCCATATCTTTTCTTACAGAACCAGTTGCTGAAATAGAAATTCCATGATGTACGTGAACATCTCCAAAACGTTGCTTTGGTAATGAGTCATAATAAATATATTCATATCCCAAAGAGTCTAGTGACCATAGTGATTCTGGTGTAACTTCTTTCAAATAATCTGGAAGCTTAGCATCCATATAATTAAAAATACGCACATCGTGATTTCCTAATGCTGAAAATAATTGTGCATCTGGTAGCATCTCACGAGTCTTTGTATAAAAATCTCTAGCGCCTTTTGCCTCATGTCTCATCATTGGAACAATTAAATCTTTGCTGTCAGTCTTGTGTAAATTTAAAAACTCTGCTGATCTGCCTTCAGTATATTTGCTATAGCAGGCCTGATCGTCTGTGTCTCCAAGGTAGTCAACAACATCTGGTTTAAACCATTTCATAACCTTGAACCATAGTGCAATCATCTTGTCATCTTGATACGGGAATTGCTGATCGGATGATAGCATCCATTTTAAATCGTTACTCATCTTTTACCTTAATATGAAAAAAGTCACGAGGCCGTGACTTTGATGTTACATGGTAATTGTAACATATTGTTTTGGGGTGTCAAGTACTATACTGTCTTATTTTGTATTGCTATATAATTTATTTTTACTGTTCCAACGTCTTTCGTAGAATTAACTATAACCTGTGGAGTACTCCCACTTTGACCAATTACACGAGGAATTACTATGGCATCTTTAATGCTTCCTCCTCCAATAGAAACAATAAATGTTGGAGTTCCAGTAAAATTAGGATTAATTGGTAAATTAACTGGGCTAGATGAACCTACTTTTGTAATAACATCAACTGTGCCAAAGTCTATTACGTTTACAGTTTTTTCATCTAGCGTAGCACTTTGTAGTCCAGCTACGCTTTCATATGTGTTTGTAATATTTAACCTAAGATTATTTAATTTAGTAACGTCTAAAGGTTCACCTTCATTAAATGTTACTGCTATTAAGTCTGCCATTATAAGTTTTCTCCTAGGTCATGCATATTTGTTTCAGAATCACTGACTTCAACTATATTAGATCGATCAAGACCATATTTATCAAATGAGTCTGGGTTCACAATATGCCTACGTTTATTTTGTGATATTAAATATATTTTACCATCTGCTATGTTCTTTATCAAGGTTCCGTCTCTAAAACCTAGTTTTCCAACCACCTTCATTCCAGATACAGCTTGATCAGTAGCATATACCGTTCGAAATACCCATGATTTAGCTGCACGGTCTGAAATCAATTTAAACCTTTTACCGTCTTTAATCCAATATACTCCAGTATCTGTTTTTACTGCTAAACCTGATGGGAGTATTACTGAATTAATTAGAATCTGAGTCTGTTTCTTTCTTTTCATTGTTTTCCATAAGTTGAGTAATCTCTGCACGTAAAACTGCAATCTGAGTTTCATAATTTGATACAATCTCTCCTATGCGTTGCTGTAAGGCGGTAATTACTAATTCTGCCTTGTTTGACATAAATATCCTATCTGTAGATACCTATGATACCATTATGATTCTAGGGCGTCAAGCCTTGATGTAATAGATAAAATAGAGTCATTCTGTGTTTGAATAATCTTTAATAGTCCTGGTATTATGAAGTCGGCATTCCATCTTTGTGGGGTCCCGTCTGCATCACGATCTACTGCTATAGGATAAATTTCTTCTAGCTCTTCTGCTATAAATCCTGGCAAATCCATACCATATCTTGCGTCATCTTCTGGCAAGTAGCCTTGCTTGTATGTAAAAGATCTTACTGGTAGACTTAACAATATAGAAGGATCAAGGTCTGGTTTTTCTGAAATATTAACAATATTTTCTTTAAACCTAATACTAGAACCAGAAGCTGCAACTAATCTAGAGGATGGTGTTGTTGCATCATTAACTCTTGCAGCACCACCGCTTGTAGAAACTGCATACCCTGGATAATATATATAAGCGTTAAATGTTGCGTTTGAAGTAACAGTTCCAGAAGAATTTATTGCAAAACCACCGTTTGCCAAAGACATTCCTTCTGCTCCAATTAAGCTATATCCACCAAACCCGCTTCCCTCTATTTGAACAAATTGTCCAACTCTAATTGGTTTAGATGTAAATATTGAATAAACATTATTAATTCCAGTTGTTCCAGCAAATAGTCTTAGGGTTCCACCAGAGTTAATCATTCCGTCTGTATCCATTGTAAAGCCAGCAATAGTTCCTGTGGTAGATGTTATTTGTCCGCTAAATCTAGCAGATCCAGTTCCAGCATCAATTCCTACGGTTTCCTGTCCTGAGCTATTATATGCATAAAATCCAGTATTTGTTAATTCTACTCTAGAACCACTTGATGCTGTAGAACTTGAAACAACAATGCCTCCGTTAGTACTAATTCTAGTTATCTGATTACTTGCGTTTTTTGTAACACCATTTCCATCTTGAATTGCTGTAGACCCAGCTGATGCATTAGATACAACAGTAGATGCTGCTGTTCCATTAATAGTAGATGTTCCACTAATTGTAAATGTTCCATCAATTGTTAGTTGTGCTGATGGACCAGTAGTCAAAGTAAATTTACCGCTTGCTGTTCCATTTGCTTCTCTGTGAGTAATACCAGAAGATGTAATGTCTATATATGGATTAGATGTAGAGCCTACTATAATTCCAGTAGTATCAATTTTAATTGTTGGCGATGCTGAAGCATTTTGTAAATATGTACTTCCAAGAATCCATCCGCCAATAGTTCCAGACTCTGCCTTTAATACACCATTTCTAGAAACACTAAATGGAGCAGACGCATATACTGCATTTCCAAGGTATATTCCGCTTGAATCTGATTTGAATATAGAAGATCCTGATCCTGCTGAAAGATCTCCTGTAAACGTTCCACCTCCATTTACAGTTAATGTTCCAGTTGCTCCACCAGTAAACTTTAATAATTCTGTTGTGCCATTAGTTCCATATATTACAAGTGGGTTGGCTCCACCAGATAAAACTACTCTAGATCCGCCATCTATTCCAGCTGTAATTGATGCGTCTGCGGCAAGTGTTCCTGTTATAATTTCGCTTGCAGCAACTTTGTTTACAGTAATTGGATTACCAGAAGCTGCAATGGGGTTATTGTTTGATGTTCCATTTGCGTTAATTGTATCTATCTTTACATAATATGGAGTATTGTATTGCAAAAGAGTTCCTGCAGACTTATCAATAATTGTTCCAACGCCAATAGAAACTTTATTAGATCCGTTAGCAAAATTTAGTGTGTGTACCCAGTTATTATCGCTTGGAGTAAATCCTGCCGATGTTCCAATAAATACTTTTGCTCCTGCAAAACTTCCTGTTGGAAAATTCCCACCACCAGATTTTTTACCACTCCATTCAACAATAACAGATGCAAGTCCTGCGGTTACAGTTGGTGCCTCTGGATCTTCTGGATCAACCACTGGGTTACTTATATCTGAAACTGTTTTAGTAACCGCTACGCTAACTGGTGACAATTTTCCTAATTTTGAAACAGCATATAAAACTATTTGATATGTTCCGCCTGGAGCAGCAATTACTTGTGTTCCAGCTGTTTTAAATGAAGCTGCGGGTTTTGTTCCATCAAAAGGTAGTCCGTCAATATATACGTCAACCCTATCTATATCTGTGAGTAGTGTTGGTGTAGCATCATCTGATGTTCCATCCCACGTAATTTTTATAAATCCAGGAGTCGTTACGTCAACATTGCTATCTGTAAATTTTGGTGTATTTGGATCTGATTCTCCAGGAGTTGTTATTACTTTAACTGCAGACCAAGGAGAAAATGTGCCGTCATTATATTTCCATCTAAACTGAATTGGTGATGATTGATTTACGTCAAGATCTGTGATTGTAACCAAAAAATAATCATTACTACTACCAAAAGTAGTACTGGTATCTTTTAATAAATCCTCATATGCCATTTAGAAATCCAAGTCTAATCTGTACTCTATATCTATTTGCCTTCCAGCCATTTTTGTTAAATATGGTGAAGGCAATATTGATCTGCTCAATAATCCAAAAACTGGGTCAAAGGTGTCCTCGTCGTTAATTCTTAATGCATCTAGTCCAACCGATGTTGTTGTAGAAGCATTTGGAACAATAACTATACCAATTTTATTAATCTCTGATTTAATTGGTGACCCAACAACATTGCTAAACAATGAACTTAGATAAATGTCTGATGTTATTTTATGTCCAGTTCCAGACTCTGGAGTTATGTCAACATAAAAATAATCTGAGCTAGAACTATATAACTTAAGAGTTATTTTATTTAAGTTATTATCTTCCTTATAGTACGCAATGCTAATTGTGTCTTGATTGCTGTAGCCTTCAATATCCAGAGATGCGGTGTTTGTGTATTCATTTGACGACAATGCGTTAGATTGCATCGTAAGAACATTACCACCGACCTTTGCTCCAACTGTTGACGTAGAAGGACTGTATCCATTTAAATCTGTCCAGTCAAAATATTTATCAAAATCTGCTATGAATTTACTATCGTAGCTATTTGATGAAATTCTTTCAGATGGGTATAAGCCAATTTCGGATATAGTTCCAGAAATATCTTGTGGAATTGTTGCTTTATATACTATTGAATAAACTGAATTTGAATTTTCTAGTTGAATGTCTGAGCTTCCTAAAACAATTGGAGTTCTGTATATTTCAAATCCAAGCCTTGTATCTGTGTCTGATGCAACGTTCCCTCCAGAAACATAAGATGTTGTTGCTGTATTTAATACTGTAAATGTTGTAGAAGACGGAACTGATTCAATAATAGTGTCTGAAATATTATAGACTATTGGATCAACATTTACTATGCTTACCTTGTTACCTTCAAAAAGTCCGTGATCTTTTAATGTAGTATATGTTACTACAGTTCCATCTCCAGATACAGATGATATTAATTTTGAATCACTGATTCCAATAGCGATGTCTTTGCCATTTCCATTAATCATGCCAGCAAGGTGTCTTGTAAAGTATCTCTTTCCAAATTTAGTTACAATATTAGGAGAACGGAAGATTTCTCTCCCATCTTGATAGAATATATATGTACCTTTTATCATTTTATCTCCTATTAAATTGGCGTAGAATAGCTAGAATAATATTTTTTATTATTTGTTCCAGTTACTACTGCCCTAACTTTTAGCCACCTTGCAGATGAAGAAGGTGGTGTGTCTCCTTGTGAAGAGCTAATTTTATATTGCCTTGTTTTTCCACTATCGCCAATTCCATAATATGATGCAGAAGGATAAGATTTTGTTCCTTGACTAATTATTGTTCCACCACTTGATGATGTTGAAATTATCCATTCATATTCTATATTTGAATATGATCCAAATCCAGAGACGTCATTCCATCCCCAAGAAACTCCTGTCGTGCCAGTTCTGTCAAATATTACTGATGGTACTGACGGAGTTGGAGTTACAAATTCTGGGCTATTATTTGTTGGAGTGCTTGTTGTAGTATTGTTTGCGGCTACATATGATGCTGATGCTGAGTCATAAACTCTAGCATCTACTCCGACAACGCTAGCTGCACTCTTACTACTATTTCTAATTTTAATCATACAATTATATTTTGTTATTTTTGTAGAAGGATCTACATATTCTTCAAAGGTTAAGCTCTCGATATCGGTCATATCAACTGTATCTACTTCTGGTAGTCCGTCGTCTCCTCCATCATTATCTCCCGATCCCCCATCGCCTGAATCCCCTGCTGGTCCGCCAATATATCTACTATAAGCGTATCCGCTAGAGTCTTTAACTATTACTTCATCGGCTCTAAGCCATAGCAAATCTCTGCTGTTTGAATCTAATATTAAAGGTAAATCCCTAGTAACTTTCTTAGTAGGAATTCTATTTGGAATTGGTTGCTTTGCCATTTTATCATTATACCATTTGGTCAACTAAAGGGTTCGACACGTAATGGATGTATTAATTCCTTCCTCAAAAGATTGATTTACGTTTGTTATTATCATTTTCTCTAAGCCTTGTAGGCCTTGATATGTATACTTTACTGTAACAATATCTCCAACGGAAAGCAATGGGTTGCCAAATATCTGCATATCTATAACCTTGCCTTTATTGATTGCTTTACTTTTTATAAAATTAGCTAGCTGCTTTACGTCATATTCATTTTGTAACCATTTAGACTCAAAAATAACTGGTTCTTTATTTGCGTATTCGGCACTATCATCTGTAGAATATTCTAAAGTTCCTGAAGCAGATATATCATTTCCAAATATATATAAAACTGCTTCTGCGCCATTACTTAATGGAACGGTTGTAGATGTATTATTTAGTACGTATGCTTCTGCATCAAAATTTGATATTCTTTGACCAATTAAATTTACTGACCTATTACTTCCAGTTGACCATCTAATTGGAAAAGAAGGCCTTGAGTTAAGTTTAGTTTTAACGTGGTATATTTCTCTAACTACAGTTCCAAAATCATCTATAGTTTGTGGCTTTAAAGTATTTTCTGAATTTTGACTGTCATAAATTAAATCTCCAAATGACATTTCTAAAAGGTCATTTGAGAATTGAGCTAAGTATAAATTTGGATCAATTGTAGATTGTTCATATTTTACTTTATCTAAATCTGTTGCATAAACATAGTCAAAGGCTACTTGTCCGCTACCACATACAACTGCTACTGATTTTGTTAAAGTTAATATTTTATTAATTTCTGTAGTATTGTAAGTACTATTTGAATCTGTTGCTGTAATTTTAAATCCATTTATGTATGCATTAATTTCAACATCGTCTCCGTCAACCTTTACCCTTACGTCTATATTATATTGTGTACCGCCATAAACTCCTTCGAATGTAGCCGACGCAGTTCTTTGTGAGTCTGCTAAAACAATTATTCCAGTTCCATCAGCTTTTAAAATTCTAACAGATTTAGTTTCTTTTGCAGTAGAAGACTTTGTAGTTTCAACAATAACAAAGTATCCTTTTTTACCTGAATCTCCTACAAAGAATCCAAGACCTGCGGAAGCTGAGTTAGAGTTTATTGCAGCATCTAAAAACACACTTGTGCCAAATGCATAGTAGGACTCTCCGTATGTTTGTGGAACATAATAGTATGGTGCGTAGCTATTGTTTGGGACTGATGAAGAAAGATTCATTCCAGTAAAATCTCTATAAGCCATAACATATTTATTCTTATCTGTGTTAGCATTAGTTAATTTAAAATAAGACTTACCAGGTGTAAGGACAGTTGCACTTACTGGATTAGATGTAACTGTTCCGTTATATGAAACAGTGCTCATTGTAAACACTGCGCTTTCCATATAGTTTCCAGACGTTGCTCCATTTTTAGGAGTAACTCTAAATTTATATTTTGAACCTGGAAATAAGTTTTCTACCAATAATGGTGGAGAACTTGTAAATGCTGGAAGCGTAATTGCTATTCCGTCATTTGCTCCAGCTGCAGTTAATTTTTGTACAGAAACTATATAAGATGTTGGAGTTATAGATGGCTCAACAATATCTAACTCAACGCTAGTCAAGTCTATTTGTTTTGGAATAACATTATATGAAATATCTAATCCTGATAGTGGAACTAATGATCCAGAAGTTGATCCAGCCTTGCTATCCCAAGTAACTTCTCTTGCTGTCCAGCTTCCTAAATTTTCATTACCAGTAAAATGTGGTGCAGCAACAGTGCCAAGGGCTCCTCTAGTTTTAATTCTATATTTACCACTTGGCTTAAAGTATGCAGTTTCTGCTGGATTCTTTGGATTTTCATATCCTGGCTTACATAGAGCCCTGTATTTATTTACATCTGATTCGGACTTAATCCATATATATTGTTTAGATCCATTAAGCAAAGTACAGTCATACTCTATGGCATCGTATTCAATAATTTCTGAATCAATTAAAACAAATCCTGAGTAATTATAAAATGACTGTTGTTGTGAATAAACATCAATAGTTTTGGTATCTACTACAAACTCTGTGGAAGAAGATGTTAATGATTTTAGCAAACCTCCAGAGCTTAAAAATGTAGTAGGTGCTACCCAAAGTTTTCCAGATGTTCCAGTATAGTTAGATGTTAATGCTGATTCCCATAATACTTTAACATAGTTTGCCGCAACAATATCTTTTTGTGTAAACTCAACTATATTTGGAAGGGTTGTGCCTTCTTGCTCATTATAAAAATTCCATACAGCAGTTTGTTGATTATCATAAATATAATCTCTACTATAAAATTGCAATACATTGTTTTCATCAAAAAATGCATTCATTTGAATGTCACGGCAAAGTTCTTGGATTGACTCCCAAACTGTTTTTGTATCATCTGTCCACCAATAATTTATTTGAGGAATAGAAGTTTCTGATGTAGCATGTAGATTAAAATTATAATTTGTAAAGCCTACTGAATCTAGTAGTCTTCTTAATATTGCTGTTACTGGATAAAATTCGCATACGATATCTGGGCATAGAGTATCCATTAAATACTTAGATCCATCTAGGGCAAATACTGTTGTGTCGCCATACGAGTCTATATTAAAGTCATTTATGTAATATGTGCCCTGTGTTACCTTATCATATGATCCAGCAACTGTTGTAGCCCCAGAATGATACACTTTAAAAAATGGTCTGATCTCAACATTTTTGGCCATATAAATTAAAGACGAATTAAATGAAGTGGACTCTCTATTGTAAGAAACTGTCTGCAATGTTGTTTGATTATATTTAACTAAATTAAGATTTAGGCTGTTTGCAGTTACAAATCCTACTGGAAGGATATCCTGTGTAGACGAAGAGGATTCCTTTGAAATGCTAAAGTTAACTATATCTGAAGATATGTCTTTTACTAGTCTAGCTGATATTTCAATTACTCCGATAGCCCCGCCTATGTTTGGATTAGTAGCAATTAGGTTAATTGATTTAATTAATATTGGATTAGCATAAGAAATTGGTTCAGTTAATGCATGATCTGTCCATGTAGTTCCATTATAATTTAATTGAATACTTCCGCTAGATGGTGTGGCAAATGGTCCTACTACCTGTGTAGAGTTATCAGATTTTGTAATTGTGACAGAATATGTTGTTGGTAATTGATGATACTTTTCAAACCTGATAACAATCTTATTAGCTAGAGCAGCTTTGTTTCCGTTTAGACCTGTTGTTAAATAATTAACAGTAAGATTTGTATTAGTATTTTTTGCACCAAGCCAGTACTTGTACTGTGTTGTAACTCCTGGATAGTAGAGCCTTGGCTGAGAAGATGGATATTGCAATGCTCTAAATGGAGAAAATGTATTTGCTAATGTATCATTTGGCAAAAGCACAACGTACTTGATTCCAGATTGAAGTGGTCTAAATGGTTTAACTACTGAGTCTACTGGGAATAGTTTTTTATATGGGTTAGCTTTTCCAGTTGGCCACCCGCTAATTTGAGATGTATAAGATGAATCTGGGGTTGATGAAACAACTGTAATTCCATCTATTAATGAATTCATATTATATTCAATTTCGCATGCAGCATTTACTGTAATTGATTTTTGATGCTTAAATATATTTTGTAATGCGGTTGTTGAGCTTATCATTAGATCTCTTCCATTGATATAGATACATTCCAAAATTCTTGTGGAGAGTCTGTTGTTTGTTCCTTTACGTTTCTTTTAACGATTTCAAATGAACAGCTGGTAAACATCATTTCCATATTTTTAGTAGTGTTTCCATATGACATTGATACATCGAATGTAGATCTTCCAGACAATGCCCCAGCAGCTTTTGCTGCAGCGCCTTCATAGAATGCTTTGAGATCTGCAGCTCCATATCCTCCATCAACTGTCATTGTTGAAAATGATGGAAGCATATTCCATGATACGCTTATTGTTTCTTTTTCAGCTACAAAAAATTTACGCATTAATCCATTATTCATTCTTTTAGTTTGTTCAATTCTAGTCTTACCTATTGATACAGGTTGACGATTATGTTCTGATAATTTAATAGTTGAGTTTAAATATAGAAGCGATCCTACTGGAAGATATATTGTTGACATTATGCTGATTTCCCTCCAGACAAGACCTTAGTTCCTTCTTGTCTTGCAATTTCTTTAATTTGTGCGTAAAACTCTTTAGCGTTTGCTGGACTATTTGGAAATTCAATTGATAATGTATTAATAGTAACTGAAGATGAAGATGATGAAGATCTAGAAGCATATACTGATCCACCATTTCCATATCTAGGAACTGAATTGATTACTGGTCCGCCCATTCCCATTCTATTAACTCTTGGCATGCTCATTGGCTTACTTGTAACCATTCCGCCCATTGCAAATGGGGTTACTTGAATAGAACCAGATCTACTAGGATTTCCAAGAATTTTATATCTTTTACCAGTGCTATCTACAAATGTTGTTCCAGGTACAAGTTTAATTCCTTCATCCATTAATGACTTAGTTGATGTTTGGTAATCCATATACCCTCGTGAACCAGCTCTTTGAGTTACGGAAATTCCTTGTGATTTTTGAGCTCCACCTGCTTGAACAATTTCTTTAGCTGTAATATAAACCTTATCTGCTTGTAATGATTTATCTAAAGTAGTTGGCAGATAATCTTTTGCAAGTTCAAGTGGTGTTTTATCTCTATACGACGGTCTTCCTCTGCGCCCTGGAATTTCAACGTATGTTTTTGTTCCTTCTGGAAGTGGAACGCCTAATGCTTTTGCTCCACTAACTACTGCTGCTGCATCTCCTCCAGTAATTTTTTCTCCAGCATCCTGCTTAGCTTTATAGTTTGTAATTGCTGAGTTATATGCCTCAACCTTGCCAATTAAAGCATTAAGTTCTCCTGTGAGAGACGATAAAGATTTTGCTGCTAAAGCAGATTTATTTGCAAGATCTTCGGTTTTCTTTGAAAGAGCATCTCTTTGAGCTTGAAGTTTTTTAATATCTAAAGCTTCTTTTTCATCAATAGCTCTTGTTGCTTGAGTTACTTGTTGTTGTCTATTTAATGATTGAATATCAAGTTGTGCTTGTGCAGCTCTTGACATATCTCCAGAAGATAATGCTTCTTGATATTCTAATTGTTTCTTTTTTATTTGTGTTAATACATCTTCATCTTGTTGTTGTTGAGACAATGCTTTTCTTCTTGCATCTGCCTCTTCTTTAATTTTTGCAATTCTAGCATCAATTGCTTCAATAGCTTTCTTTGAATCAATTTGTTGTTTTACGGTTTGTCCTTGAGCCGCTGCTGTTGCTTTTTTAATTGCTTCCTGCAATCTATTCATCTCAACGTATTGAGATTTTAATGCTCCATCTCTATTTTCTTTTTCTACAGTAGAAGCTATGCGGTTATACATAGTGTAGAATGCTGCCATCTCACGAGCACCCATTGATAGATCTCCAGTGTATCCTTGTGCAGCAAGACGCATCTTTGTCCATAAACTTAATACTGTATCTTGTTCTGTAGCAAAATCTCTTATGAGTGGATTTTGTTTGGCTAGCTCATTTATTAATTCTGTTGTAAGTTTCTTTTGTCCCTTAACACTAGAATTAATCTGATCCATCATTTGTTTTTCAGCTGCATATCTACCAATAACTTCTGTTTTTCCAGTCTTATCCGCCTTAGCTTTCTTTTCGCTATTAGATACAATTTCTTGTAAGCTTGCATCTACAGCAGTTAATGCAGTGTTAAATGCTTGAGCCTGAGTTTTAGCATTTTCAAATTGAGTAGCTTTATTAAATGATTGCATTGCATTTGTTACTGCAGTTTGAGCGTCAATTATTTTATTAAAATTAAGGTTTCCAACTGTTGATGCTGCTGCTGATACTGCCTTATTTGATAATGTAAATGCTATATAAATCTTTTTAGCAGCTTCATCTGCAGACATACCTGCAGCAATAAATTGAGTCTTTAATCTTTCTGCCATAGAAGCAAGATCTCCGCTTTCAGCATCATTAATTGCCTTTACGTAGTCAGACATTGTAGACTTAACTTCTTTTCTAAGCTTCTTGTATTCTTCAATAGTCATCTTTATAGGCTTGCCAGCACTTGCCATGCTTTCATAAAGAAGTTTATTTCTTTCTGTAACAGCCTTTATATTATTAATTGAATCTTTTATTTTAGCATTATAGTCTGTAAATTGAAGACCAGCTTTTTGTGCTGCTTCAGCAGTCATTCCATAACTTAAAGCATTAAGTCTAAGACTTTCCTGATGTTTTTGCCATTGCTTATATCCTATTACTGCTGCTGATGTAACTCCAGCCAAAACTAAATTTGTTTTTGTTAGTCCGCCGACAAGAGTCATTAATACCTTTGAAACTTTAGATCCTTGTGCTGCTGTATTTGCTAATGATGCTGCAAATCTAGTGTTACCTACTACCGACTTATCTAGTTTATTACCATAGAATCCGTATGCTTCTTCTGAGCCTCTTCCTAAGCCTCTTCCCATTCCGCCCATCATCATCATTGGAGCCATTGAGCCCAGCATTCCACCTACATAAGATCCAGTTTCTCCGCCAAACTTAGATCCTATCGCAGAACCTCCTTGGTATCCAAGCAGTCCCATTAAAGATGATGCGATAAGTCCACCTGCATTATATTGTCTACGTGCTGGAATTAATCCGCCGACTAATCCACCAGAGTTGTATCCCATTCTCCATTTTTTCTTTAAAGCTTCGCTTTGTGGATCTCGTCCAATATACCTTGGGTTTGACCATCCATTTGCTAATTTTCGTAATGGCATTCCAAGAAATGCTTTTCTACCATGTGAGGGCATTGAATATTGCTTTGGGTTTATACCGCCAACTGCAGTGTTGTGACTTCCAACCATATGGCCCATTGATTGTCCAATTAAGCCTAGGTTTTGTTCAAATTCTCTATCTGTAAAATGGGCAAAAGCCTCTCCACCTGTTCCAGTCTTGTATCCACTTTTTCTTCCGCCTGGAGCCCTTAGTCCTGTAGGACTTCCTCCACCTCTTCTATCTGCTTCTGCCTGTGTTTCTCCAACTCTAGGAGTTTTTCTTGTATCTCTTCTTCCAGGAGTCATTCTATCTTTTTGATATGCTAAAGATATTCCTGGGAGTCTGCTTTCAAGAGCTCTGATTTCTTTATCTATAACAGAAAATGATACTTGACCTAACATTGCATCGTTATAAGAATCTCTTGGGTCTATTGATTCTGTAATTTTTTTAGCTACGTTAGACTGAATTCTTTTAATTTCTTTTGCAGGAACTCCTACGTGAGCTAAAAATTCTCCAACGGATGTTTGTCTAGAAGGATCTTGTGTGTATTTTATTAGCTCTGAGCCTTTTACGCTCTTGTTGCCAGCAAGTCCACTGTTGATGCCTTTTGGTAAAAGCATTCCCCAGTTACCAAGAAGTCTTGCTGACTTTGTAGATCTTGATGAAATTTTGAATGCGCTAAGAATTGAGTTTGCTATTTTTGCTGATACGTATCCACCCATGTTGTATCCAGATCCCTGTGCTCCTGGACCATTAATGGCATAAAGTGTTCCTAAATTGGCATTAGCTGTTTGAGGATCAATTACTGCCTCACCAGGTGTTAGCATTACTGGAACCTGTCCGCCCATATTCATTCCAAGCATTGGTGCAATGATGTCCATATTTTGTGCGGTAGCTTGTTTGTTTACAACAAATGCACCTTCTGGAAGAGTTGTTGGATAAGTATCAGAGTTTCCAACTCCTGGAACAATACCTCCAGTTGCCATCTTTTTAGGTATTGTTGTTTCTGTAGAATAGCCTCCACCAAATGTTCTTACTCCCAAAACCCTAGCAATAGTATCAAGAATCCTTGCGGATGGACGTTTGGCTCTAAATAATTCTTTTATGTTAGCTTTGCCCTTTGAGCTAACAACTGGTTGATCTATTAATGGAACTTGTGTTAAATTTACAGTTCTTCCTAAATCTGCTGCAACTTGTGTTGTTGTTTGAGCCATCATTGTTTCAAGTTGAGCATTTACTGCAATAATTCTTGCTTTTGCAGCTTCTACAGTAATTTTACCAGCTTGTAATTCAGCAACAATTGCAGCTGACTGTGCTGCAGCATTGCTTGTTAATTTTGTCATATGTGGCAATAATGAACTGAATGTTGTATTAATTTCTGTACTAAAGGTGCCAGTTGTAGCAATTTCTTTTTTAAGAGCTGCAACTTCAGATTTTGTTAACATAGCAAGTGATCCTAGCATTGCATGCCATTTAGCTGCTTCGCCTGCAACTATACCTGTAGATGCTCCTCTAGATGTTGTTAGTCCTTCAATTCTTGGAAGGTCGCCTTCTGTAAATATTTGTGGAACGGCACCAATTTTTTGATTTAATGGAATTGGGGCTGGAGTAAATGAATGGATTGTTTGTGAAAGTCTTTCTCTTTCATTCATTATAGATCTTGGAATATGATGCGCTGCCGCTCTAGTTCCTGGAGCTCCAACTAATGGGTGTGCTGGATTTACAACTCTTGGTCCTCCGCCAGCCATAACAACATTTCCAGCAATTGTAGATATTCCTGGGTTTACTGCAATTGCAGCTGAATTAGCTTTTTGCTGGAGTACTGTAAATTCTCCAGACAGTCCAGCAATTGCTTGTTTTAATACTGCGGCTGCTTTAGCATCACTATAAAATGTTTGTTCTACTAAATCTCCAGCTCTTTGTGCTGCTAAAATTTCTGGAGTTAATAACTTCCATCCTTCTCCGCCTTTGAATAGTGCTCTCATGTGAGATACACCCTTGATAATATATCCAAAGAAGTTTCCTAGAACACCAGTTAACATAATAATTGGTCCAGCTGCTGCTGTAAACATACCCAATACTCCAAGAATTTTCTTTATTGGATCTGGAAGTTTTTGAACAAACTTTAAGATTCCATCTATAAAATTAATAAGATGTGTATTGATATTTAAGAATTGATCTCCTACTGCAGCAAGGTCTGCCTTGAGTCCTTCTAATGCTCTACGATATCTACCAGAAGCAGACTCAGTTACTTGTGCTAATTCTCGACCTGCTAAGTTTGCTAAATCTTGACTACTTGCCTTCATTAAATCTAATACCGCAAGCGTCTGACTTCCCTGTCTTCCAAGGTTTTCAAACAAAGCATTCATACGAGCAAACTGGAACTTACCAAATAGTTGTTCTAAAGCCTGTTGTTTTTGTAATGGGTTTAATGTATCAAGCGCTGCCTGAAGCTCTAATATTGTTGCTGTTGTGTCACCAGCATTTTTTTGAACTATATCTTTTAAGTTAATACCAAATCCTGCAAATTTATCAAGGGCAACATTTGTTGGATTAATTAAAGAAGCTAATGCTGACTTTAATGCGTTAGCACCTTCTGATGCAGATATGCCACCTTCACGCATAGCTGTTAAATAAAGAGCTAAGTCTTTTACGTCTCCGCCAAGACCTTTAACAATTGGTCCAGCTTTTGGAATAGCTTCAACTAGATCGTTTAGTGTTGTTGATGTTTGGTTTTCAACTGCGTTAAGGAAGTTGATAGATGCGGTTAATTCTTCGGTATTAGATTTAAAAGCAGTTTGAATTGCCAGGGTAGCCTTCATTGCTTCTTGTCTATCTACTTCACCAAGAACTGCTAAACGTGTTGTTTCTTGAACTGACTTTAATAATTCATTTCCAGTTTTTCCAGTTGCTGCAATATCTGCTGCTAAACCAATAGTCTCTGTAAAACTAGATCCCATTGATTTTGAAATTTCACGTGCTGTTGCTATTACATCTTTTCTAACTTTTAATAATTCTGCACTTGATGTTTGTGATATACCGCCATAAACCTTTGTTAAACGAACTAATTGTTCATCAGCTGTTCTAAATGCATCTGCTGATGCTTTTCCAAATGCCGCCATTGGAACAGTTAAACCTACAGTTAATTGACGTCCAGCCCACTGAGTATTTTTACCCCAGTTAATTAATTGATTAGCGCCTTCTTGAACAACCTTGTTCATAATTTGCAATTCTTGTCTTGCAATTGCAGTCTTATTCTTAATTAAATCAATGCCTCTTGGAATATGAACATTGTACTGCATTAAACCTTCAGCATTTCTGCCAAGTGGTTGTAGTACTGCGTTCTGCATTTGTACTTGTTGTTTAGCTAAATCTCTTATTAATCCGCCGTTTGTTTTGGCATGCTGTGCATATACCCTGAAGAACTGGCCAAGCTTCATCTGGCCTCTGTCTAATTGTTGTCCAAACTTATCTACATCAGAAGTTAAGCTAACAAAATGTGTAGAAAATTGACCAGTACTTCTAAGCGTATCTGCAAAGGATCTATTCATGACCGCAACTTGTGCGGCTAATGTCTTATTTGTTGCTTGTAACTTATCTTGTAATTTACTTAACGCTGAAGAAACCTTATTAAGATCTGTAATAAGATTTGAAAAGTCCGAAGTTGCGACTATATTCGTGACTATTTGTTCATCAGCCATTTAGCTATATTACTCCTTAGAGTATCCTAATCCTGCTCCAATACCAAATCCAGCTTCTGCTGCATATGGACCTTGTAATGAAACAACATCATCTTGTGACGTATTTATTCCAAGAGCCCTTTTCTTGATATCGTCGAAGGTAGGACCTTCTTCTTTTGTTTCTTCATTTAAGTTTATGCCCTGAAGAGATGCTAGAAATTTTCTTTTCTCTTCTTCAGTTTTTTGCATAGACTTAAAAGTTTGTATAAGTTCTGGCATTGAAAGATTGTCTTCTAGTTCGTCGTAATTTTTCCAATTACCTAAAAGAAAAACTTCCCCCAATAAAGCGGCTAGATCGAGTTCTGACCAGCTAGAACTGCTGCCGCTCCCAGGTTTGGGTCGTCAAGCTTAATTCCTCCGCAGACTTCAAGAATACGATTGATGGTTGGCATATCTAATGCACCTTCAAGCTTATCCATGTCTGCAGCTAGTTCTGGTAGTTGTGACTCAATCGCAACCGCACATGCCTCAATTAATATAGTTAGTGTTTCATCTTCTGTTTGAGATGTTGCTGTTTTAGCAATTGCTGCCATAAATTTTCTTAGAGCCTTAATTGTTAAGGGCTTTAATTTAACCTTATCACCATTCTGTAAGGTGATCTCTTCTACGTCGTATACTGTTGTAGCCAATTTATCCTCCTTGGATAGTCTTAATCATTATACTAAACTTGATTTAATAATACAAGCAGAAAACCCCCATTTCTGGGGGTTCCTGTTAATAATTTAATTAAATTATTACGCTATTACACGGTCAATAATCTTACCGTATTCTGAGCCAACGTAGCTTGAGCTACCTGAAGGCAAAAGACGGAAGGTTACTGGGAATGTAGTTGGTGTGCTTCGTGCCAAAGAAAACTGTGACTGTTGCACTGACAAAACACGACGTGCATAATATACACGCTCTGTATTTGGAGTTGCTGAAGTTGTTGGAGCTTGTCCAACAGCAATTAGCTGACGCTCTGTAGGAGCTGCACCAAGTGCACCTGCCTCAAGTCCAAGTGTTGAACCGCTTAGAGTATCTGACTTCTGTCCGAAAACAACTAGAATATTTTCTAGTGTACCTTCTGACATTTCTGTTGCGATCATAACTTCCATCGCAGACTTGAACAGCTTAGCTGTATCTAGCAACTGATCTACTGTTACTGAATCGTATGTTGGGTTATATGTGATCTGAAGACCGTTATTTGTATAACCTACGTTACGGTATGCAAATGTCTCAGCTGTTGTTGCAGCTTCTACATCAATATTATTTAATGTTGTTGTATATGATGCATTTGCGTTAAATGCTGGAACCTTAACGGCTGCCGTATTACGACCATCGCCTGGTTCTGCATCTTCAGTATACCAAGTTTCTGTAATATCAGCATTTGATAAGAATAGTGGTGATGCGCCTACAAGAATATTGCGGGCATTACCTGTATTTTGAATTGCCATGTTTATTTCCACCTCCTGTGGTTTCTAAAAATTTTGTTTGGCTGGCTAGGCTCTTTTCCTCTTAGTCCAATTTTAAGCCATAATAGGCTATAAGGCAAATTATGAAAATCTACCTACTGAATCAACCATCCTTGAATATTTGACCTCTAAAATAACGTCTGTTGAGAAGAAACCCTGAAGCTCTTCTGAAGGCTCTGTAGGGGATATGTCTGCAATGAATATACTATAAAATTTAAATTTATCTGACAGCCCAGACCATCTATTTATATCTCTGGCAGACTCGTCCATTCTTCTAAATTCATCCATCATAAAGTTTCTAATTTCATTAATTTCTGATATGTCTGTTGAGTATATTGTAAATAATATTTGCTCACAGCAAACCATCCAGTTGTCCTCATAGGAAGACCCTATTTTATCGTATACAATATGTTTCTTTCCGCTTAAAAACTGATTCATTTCTGGAGCTTGCTGAACTGGAAGTATTGGAATTATGGATTCTCCAAGGTTATCGCTATAGTAATCTTCGTCATCAAATATATTTAATGTGGTCAATCTACCCCATAGGAACTTTCTTAGTTCTAACATTGCGTCTAATTTATAATTAACTGTCATATCATTGACCCTCCAAATGACTGTGCTACTGATGCATCCGCCATTGATCTAATTGTATTTGGGGCAAATGAATACTGAACCTTTTTTATTGGTGCTGGCAATTTCATGGCCTTTGTCAGGGCAGAATTAAATATCTTTTGAAATCCAGATGCTTTAATAGATTGATTAACTAATTGACTTCTAAAAAATATACTATACTTTAATGTAAATTGATTTTTAACACTGCTTCCTCCAGGCCTCTGAACGGTCACTGAGGCCCCTTTTGGCATAAAGATAGTTTCACCATTAGAATCAAATACTAGCCTCTCAGAATGGCGTGGAGCAATTTTAAGGGGCATTCCAGCTTCCATCACAGATGCTTTATTTGCAAATACGTGTCTTCTTCTTCCTTCTGGTGCTGGGACGAATGATTGAGATAATTTATACTCATAAGATACCTTAAATGAAATTCCTTCTCCATCTAACATTCTTAGATTAAATAGTCTTGCTTCTGGCTCTCCAACTTTTTTCCATTCATACATATGGTGTAAAGATCTTGGTTTCATTCTTGCCTGACTATCTACATAATTTCCAAAATCATTTAATATCTGAGAAAATATTACGGATTTAAATTTATCTTTAAATTGTTTGCTTGAACTTAATTTAGCTACAACATTTGCCTGATAGTAAATTGCAGCAGATATCTGAGCCACATTACTATCTTTCATCATGGCATCTCTTGACCCGCCAACCATTAGTCTTTCTAAGCTGCTAGCTGTTTGAACAAGAAGTCTACTAGAGTCCAATTTGTTGGTTCTCCGATCTCTTCATTGTTGTGTTCCATGCAATGACTTCGCCAAACGGATCTGTTATAGGAGTTGATCCCATTACTTCAAATACGGTTGGGGTTTCTGTTGGAAAATTAATTTCTGACCAAATTACTAGGCCATCTTTATTTCTTACGTTTGTAACCTTTTCTCTAAAAAGAACTCGCTCTAATGTTCTAACCTGAATTACCTGTTCGTTAGAATACTTATTAGACATTATTTGTTTGTCGCTTGATCTTGTTGTGGCAGAATTGCTAATAATTCCTTTAGCATGACAGTCTATTGTTTTATAATAATTCCACTGTTTTACTATGGCGCCAGTGTCTGGATCTTGTAAGTCTGATTGTCTATATACATCCATTTTCATAGACAGAACGGAGTCTATAAGATCGTACATTAGATTACCTGAACCTTGCTCACCATCACATAGTCTGCTAAAAGTCTGTCTGCATAAGCATTGCCAGTCCCAGCATATGCCTCTGATGTATATTCAAAATCCCAGTCGAATGTTGATATATTCTTTATATACTTATTTCTCCATGTTGTATCTTTAGAGAAATAATCTTTCATTAATTCTATGGCTGCTAGTTCAACATCGTCTGGAACTCTTTCCCAGCCAAATCTGCCTTGAACTTTATAGCTAACATTATCTTGAAAAATTCCACTTGAATCATTGATTGTTGGAGGAACCATTCCGTTTGCAGTATATACTGTATTGTCTAAAGCATTTGCACGATTAACTTTTATGCCATATCCAGTTTCAGAAATTTGAACGCTGTAATTCCAATTATCAATTTCATTAATAGTATCTAATAGCAGTATGTCGTTAGCATATAACTCATGTAACTCATATATCTTTGCTGGCAAAGGAAGAGTGTCTGAGTCGTATCCGTTTAATACAAATACGTCATCATATAGGAAAAAGCTTTGACCTGTGTATTGCTCAATTTGTTTACGTGCATACTTTTCTGCCCGAACTAAATCTTTATATGATCTATAATTTGGGTCTGATGAATCTGTGCTGAATCCTAGATCCTGAACATGGTTAAAGTCTACATATGGTGTAACAACAAATACTTCGTCTGTTCTAGCAACATTTGTTCCCTCAATGGTGTATTCCCATTGAAGTCTTAATGTTCTATTTCTATCTGTGTACTCATATGGAACATATACTGTGTATGTACCTGGATTGTTTTCATCTAAAACAGCAGTTAATGTTTCAAGTAATTGTGTAGGATTAATTAAAGGGTTTATTGCTGGGTCATCTGTAATATCATACAACTTCACAATCGGTGTTGAATCTGGTGTTGCAATATCGCCATTCCAGAATACCTGATGTGTTACTGGTGACTGTGTTCTAATTAATACTTCTGCCATTTTAAAGGCTTAGCTTAGCTATAAAACTCTTGTACTTCCTTTGGGTTAGCTAATCTAAAACCTTCCTCCTTGTCAAAAATTTGCTGTGCATTTTCTTTATCCATTGCTACGAATGGGTGATCTTTTGTAAATGTAAATCCCATAATATCATATCTAAAGTTAGCTCTTGTCATTCTGACTAGGACAGTGTTTTCTGGCTGTTCCTTATTTGGATCAAACTTTGGAAGTAGTTCCTGGGAAATATCTTCTGTTGCTGCTTCTACATCTTTAATTGTTTTTTCGTATACCGCCCAAGTAACGCCTTCTTCCGCTAGGGAAGCAATAATATCGTTTTTGCTCTTTAGGTCTTCTGTGTCTACGCCAAAATCTTCGGCGATCTTTCTTAAATCAGATATCTTTAATGTCTCAAATGACATATTATCTCCTTTGTCTCGGTGATTTAATTATAGCATTACTAAATTAAAATGAAAAGCCCCCAAAATAAATTGGGGGCCTTTCCAGCTGGTTAGCAATAATTAAATTATGATGCTACCTTAACGTTCTTAACAACGACCCAAGCGTCTGCTTGCTCGATTTGGACGCCAACACGAGTATACATTGTGTACTCAATTGAGTCCTTACGTGGCCAGAAGAAGCGGTAAACAGTTACATCACGCTTGATACCAATAACTACGTTATTTGGGAATGTCAAGTGGATATCTCCGTGGTTACCAGTCTCACCTGTGTAATCGCCATCTTGTGCTTCAGGAAGTAGTGGAACTTCGACAATTGGAATACCAAATGCGAATGGAGCCACATAACCTGCTGGACCACCTAGAGGCTGTACGCCTTGTCCACGGATAACGCTTGATGCGATGTCCTGTGGGTTGTTTGAGCCGTAGTCACCAAGAACTGAAGCTGAATATAGATAATCCTGAATCAAGTTTGAACCTGAAAGGAATCGTAGATCAGCTCTGCGTTGCTTGTACTTACGTGGAAGTGCCTTCAATGCTGAGTTGAATACAGCACGAGAGATTCCTGCACCATTTGCGTCAACAACGTGACCGTTAGCCTTTGACTTCTTAACAACTCCGTCAAATGCCTTGTATAGTGCGTCACCTGTTAGTGACTCGTTACCGTTAAGGATAACGTCTTCAATATCATTACCTGCCTGTGTTGCCATCATGCGGGCAATATGATCTTCTAGATCTGGACCCTCAATATTGTCTTCTAGAGACTCTGTTGAAAGTTCCCAATCCAAGCGAAGCTTCTTTGTTGTCAAAGAAATCTTGGAGAATGTGACAGCAGCGTTTGTACCTGTGTTGTCAGCTTCTGTTGCAAGCTTCATAAGTTTTTCGCCAACGCCAATACGATCAATTTCTGTTGTATCAGCCTTCATGCGAACTGTTCGTGCTACTTTACCGATTACGGTTGCATCAAACATATAATCTAAGAATCGTGCAGATTGCTCTGGATTTAGTAAGCCACCGTTACCTGCTTCTCCTCCTACGTGTGTACCTGATGTGGCACCAGTAGTAGAAGCGAAGGTTGCTGTAGCTGTTGTACCTGCTGCAACTGCTTTTTCTAATGTTTCATTGCTCATTGTTTTTTTTCACCTACCCTTTTAGTTGAATAATTCGTTTACGGAACCGAGGAAAGAACCGTTCCATTTTGATTTTTTGATTGTTACTTCCTGAGACCCGCCAAGGTCTGAGGACTTCTTAATTGCAGTCTCTGATTCTACTGCATCGACACGCTTTTCTACGCCATCAATCGTGCTCTTGATATCTTCAACAGCCTTGCTTAGTACGGCATGTTGTTCTGCCAACTCTGAAATTCTGCTGTCAACGCTCTTGCTGAAAACTTCAACTGTCTCTTTGATTGTTGAAACTTGTGCTGCATTTGCTTCTGAAGCTTTGTTTAGAGTCTCTGAGAAAAATCCTTTTAGGTCACCAAGCATCTTTGCAAAATCAGGTTCATCAACCTCAACTTCTGATACGTCGGCTGCTTTTTCTAGAGTTTCGGCAGAAGCGTCTGCTGCTGCTTCTTCTACAGCAACTTCAGCAGCTGGTGCTTCCTCAGCAACAACTGGTGTTTCTTCTACGGCTGCTTCTGGTGCTACTGCATCTTCTGCAACTACGTTTTCTGTGTTTTCTGACACTTCATTACCTCCTTCTACGTTTGCCTGTTTTGCAATTGTTTGTGTATCAGGCAACGGTAATCTTGACTTCATGAACGAATCAAGAATCTTATCTATCTCTTTAGCTTTGTTAACATCGTTACTCTCTACCCAACCAATTAGTGATGCTGGCTTACCAGTGACTGGGGAGTCATAAGATGCTTCTTGTGAGATGAATACTGATTTACTCTCTTCACAATAAAAAATATTTTCTGTAGCAGTTTCTGCTGCTATTCCTTTAAACATTAATTGTCCATTCATCTTCTGAATAGACAAAATGTTGCACAACTCATTTGCTGGTGAATCTACAACTGATAGTTCCATCAATGCATAATCTTTAATAAAACGAATTGCTTTTCCTGTAGACTTATTTACTTCATTATCTGAATCAATAATCTTTCCGCCAATTGAGAAACCTGCAAGGGTTCCGTCCAAAATCTTTTCCCATGTGTCTTGAGCGCCTTTAGAAATATAAGCGTCTACATAAACGCCATTGTAAAATTCTCCGCTTTTTGGATCATAAAAACTTTCTGGCTTAAATGATACCATTTTGCCAACAGCATTTGACCCATGCATCTCACGAATGTTTCCACGAAAATTTTCAAAAGCTTTTAGGCTTGCTTCAGCCGTAACTACATCTCCTGTTTGATCAAGATTATCTAGTGTAGCGAATCCAGAAACAGTTCTTTTTTCACGGTTGACCTTTGTAAACGGAACAGACAAATTGATATTGTCGCCATTTGAAGACCAATAAGATTTTTCAATATTCATATGCTTAATTTTATCTTTTAAAATATAAAAAGGCAAATAACTAGTTGCCTAATAATTAAGCAGTCGTTCTACCCTCACCTTTTGGATTTCTGGCCTCCCCTGAAATATCAGGTGCATTGGCATCTCTTTCCTGGGTTCTTCTTCTACTATTAGTAGCTTGGGCCATTTGTTCGGCTGCCTGTTGAGGTTTTAGCTGAATTACTGCATCTCCACCATCAATTGGGACCATGCCTTTTCTAATTCTAACCTCATTTGGAGTAATAACCTGCATTCTTAAATATCTTTCATCTATCTTAGATTGCGTGTCTTCATCTGTCAGGGTTAGCTCATTAAATTTAAGAACTAACACGTCTGTCTTTTCGGCAATAATTCTATTTAATTTCTTTTCTAGAATATCCTGTGCTGGACGACATACCTGCTCTTTAAACATTTTATCTGCGTCTCTAGCAGAGGCAAGGCTGACTCCCTCTGGTACTCCAATTTTATTTATTGGAACTCTGTGTGAAAGCAAAATTTCATCACGGTTAGCTTTTCGATAAGTGTTAAATGATGAGTCTTGAATATTTGCCTCTACTGGCTCCATATTAAATTCAACTTTAGAATCTGCAGAGTCTGCTGGTAGTGGAACATAAAGAGATCTATGATTCTTTCCTTTAAGTCCTACCTGGAAAAACTCAAGCAACTTTCTTTCTGATTCTGTAGAAAGCTTTGCACCCTTTACTGTAATAATATATCTTGGAACTGCCTTGTTTTCAAAGTAGTCAAGGTTATACTTGCCAGCGAACTCATTACCAGCCATAGCATTCTGTGACGCTACGATATCTGGAATACCGTAGTAGTTATCCATAGGTGTATATTTCTTTAATTGAATAATTTCATTTGGTCGGTCTTCTTGACCAGCAATTGGATTCTCTGTTTCCATATCGCCAAAGTTTCTAAAGAATACTGCCTTGCCGTAAAGTAGTTGTATGAATCCATCACGTAGTCTACGAACACGCATTGTCTTTGCTGGGATATGTCCAATATATCCAATGTTTCCGCTTGTTGTTCTACCTATTTCAATAAAGCCATTTCCTGTTGCTTCTAGGTCTGTGTATACCTTTACGAGAGTCTCAACAAATGTTTCTTCTTCGTTTACGTCTTCTAGCCAAAGATCTAGTTGCTGTCTAATTCTATCCATTTTTCTACGTGCACGATTTAGCTGTGTTTCATCTGCAATGTTATCTAAAGCTTCCATAGCTTTTTTACTCTCAACAAATGAATATCCTAAGCCAACAATATTTGCAACCTTAGCATTAATTGCAGCATAGTTGTATGGAGAGATTTCATAAATTTTTGATAGATACTCAAGGTTGTACATCGGTTGAACAAGGTCGAACATGGCGTAGCCAGTTACTGCTTGCTGTAATAGATTTTGTTGTGTTGCAGTTCCTTCTATACCGCTAAATCTTTTTTGAAATTCTCTTGAAACCTTACGACGAAATGTTGGGCTTAAACCATTAATCTTTTTTAAATCGTCTCCAGATACCTTAAATGGATCTGTCTCTATAACAATGGATTTATCAAACGTAAACATGTCTGATGAATTAGAAATGGATACCTCGCTGCTAAATGTATCTTCTTCGTTAATATATTCCATTATTTTAATCCTCCGTTTTTCAACGCTTTCATTTCGTCTTTATAATTACCAACATCCATTGGATCTGGTACTAGGCCCCATTTTAATCTTTGTTGCTGATACTCGAATTCTTCGTCGTCAATTTTCCTGCGTCCAGAAAGAAATACAGGCCCGCCTTCAGAAATACCGTATGACCGAACTGAATCAGCCAATAAAGAAATTCGTGATTTGTTTCCTTTTGTTGATGTGATTGATAGGAAGTTTCCTTCATCATCGCCAATCCACCTTCCGTCTGGCATTTGCCAAACATATATGCCAAGTCTGGTCTCTTCGTCTAATACTTTAGTGTTAATTCTATTGATATCCATAGATTACAATTTTACCATTCTTTTGGGTTAAAGTCCAGATTTTGTCATAGGTTGTGACAAAATTATACGTTTTCGATAACTTTCCAGTCGTAGTTATAGTAGTTTACGGAGTTTTCTGTCACGGTCATTAACGAATTTTCAAGGGTCGTGGTAGCATTACCTAAATATAAATTAAAATGTTCCAGAACCTGTGTCGCTGTTAATGAATAATCATATAGGGCTATATTCTGGTAAAGTGCCGAAATTGAGCCAGCGGTAGAGTAGTTCATCTTAATAACACCAGATATAGGCTCAACAAATGTGATAACCACATATTGGAGCTGATCTTTGGTAAATACATTATGGACATCTGTCTGTGTGCTCTTATCTACTCCATTGACATATATCTTATCTATATTGGTTTTGGATAGTGTTCCTGTAGGCCAAGAGAGATTTGTAGGTTCATCTGCTACCTCTACGATCCCGCCCCCATTTAAATCTGATGGTGTATAAAAGAACTCTAATGATTTAATTAGAGTATTTGTATTCACATGAAAACTTGCTCCAGATTGAACTGCTATTCCATTTCTAGCATCTCTAGATAATATCTCATATTGTGAATTACTAAATCCTATACCGCCAGTATTTGGTGAAATAAATGATGATGAATTAGAAGCATTTAATGTTTGATCATTATAAAAACTCATTGATAAACTATATAGCTTAGGTAGATACTTACTGTTATTAGATGTTGTCATTGTTATTCTAATATATAAATCTCTTGATGTATCAAATGATCCTAGGGAGTATTCTGGTATTGGTTGTCCATTTATACAAGGAGAGTATGTAATTCCATCTACGCTGGACTCTACTGATATCCCGTTGTCCCCGTCCCATTCTATTCTAGAGTTATCCATATCTGGACCACTTGGTATTACAATAAAATCTTCTAGCACTACAGTTTTTGATATTCCAGAGCCGTAGGCTATTCTAATGGCATCATTATTATTATCATAATATAAGTCATCATTTAAAAAATAACTCCATGGCTTGGTTGCTGGATATGAATATGAATATTTAGTAGACAGGGCATCGTCATATATACTAAATAATTCTCCGCCATCTGGATAAACAACTTCTGTGCTATTAATTGTGGCTCCTAGATTATAATGGTCTTGAATATTTTCTAAGCCCAAAGAATACCTGTATGCTGCAACACAGTTAATTAGCATATAATCTGATGAGTTTGCTACTGGACCAGAAGACAAGTTTAATGAGCTATTTGTAAATGCAAAATTTGTAAGCGTTTTTTCTTCTTCAAGAATTCCGTCTATATAGAGGTATGCCTTAGATCCAGTATATGATGCAACAACATGAAAAGACTTTTTGATATATGGTATTGTCCATGATATAGACTCTGAGTTTAATTTAAAAACTATATTCTTGTTATCATAGAACAAACCAACAGAGTTTGTTGAATCTGCCAATATTGGAATTATAGATGTTGATGAAGTATTAAAATATACCCAGCACTCTAAAGTAAAGTCGTTATCCGATGAGTTTGAAGTTCCAAATCCTGGAGACAATGTGTTATTTACATGGTCATTTAATACTGGATATAATATTGATGATGATCCAGTTAATTTACCAGACTGAGTAAATCCAGGGACTAATGGAATAATTCCATCTGTATGTGTTCCGCTATATATAGCAGTATTGTTAGATCCAGATATATCTTCTGTTATGCTTCCGCCAGCTTCAGCATACGTATTAAATGAATTTAAAAAATCTGTATAATCAGTAAAATTATTTAAAACATCCTGATACGTAGTAAGTCCACTACCAGTAATGGATTCTATCGGCCAAAATCCAAGCGGGTAGTCTGATAGGACTTTTAATCTATATGACATCTATCTCCCATGTATCTGTTGATTCAGTATATATATAAATAGTACCATCTCTATTTTCTCTAATTAGATTTAGTCCAGTATCTTGAACATCTACCCATCTAGCTCCAATTGTAGACTTAATCCATTGTATGTACTGATCATCAGATTCATTATCTAAAGAAACCTTAAATAATGTTATTTCTTCTTGTGGTCTTTCTATTAATATTTCATCCATTATGGTAGGTATCCAAACATGATTGTAACACCGCTTCCTCCGTTACTACTGCCACCTAATGGTGTAAGTATACAGCCTATATAAAACCCTTTATCTGCAGTTGATAAAAGATAATTTCTTCCATATGTCCATCCAGGAGTAGTATTTCCTGCGTTATCAGTAGAACCTATTTGAGGAAATGCTTGAACGTTGCTTCCAGCTGCATCTGATGCTCTAATATATTGATACAGCCATTGTGTAGATGTTGCACTCCATGTTCCTCTTGTTGCAAATATTGTGCTTCCTACAGAGAAGCTACCAGAATAACTTCCTCCTCCAGAATATACTGGAATTAAAGGAATTTGTGATGAAGATGCAGAATATGCTGGTGCAGATGAGCCATTAGCATTAACTCCTCTTACTGCTAATCTATAATATAAACCTTGATCTTTTGATCCATTTAATCCTTGTCTAAGACTTCCAGCAGCTGCTAAAGTTTTTGCTGGATAAGAAGTAAAATATTGCCATGGATTTTGTGCTGCAGAAGATGGGCTTATTGAATAATCAGCATATGTAGAAGACCATGTTGTCCTATCTCCCCAATATGTATTATCATTAGAATATTGCCATTTATATTCAAATGATGTTGCATTGCTCCAAGAACCGTCTGAAGTTTTAGTTAATGTTCCTCCTGCTGAAGCAGATCCTCCAATTGAAGGAATAGAATTATTTGTTGGTACAGCACCTGGTGTTGTTTTTACTATAGCATCTGGATGAGATCCAAGATATCTGACAATTACAATTCCTTTACCGCCATTACCACCAGCTCTATATGAATCTTGATTTTTTCCTGCTCCGCCTCCACCGCCACCAGTATTTGCAATTCCGCTTCCGCCAGTATCTCCCCATGGAGCTGGACCACCACCTTGTCCACCACCACCTGAAACATTTATATAATCTGCTGAACCTCCTCCACCTGCAAAAAGTCCGCTTAAACCTTTACCAGAAGCAATGGCCCAATCTGTATAATTTACACCAGCACCTGCTTGTATTGAAGAAGCTGCTCCACCTTGACCACCACCACCGCCAAGTCCTCCTGAATTTCCTTGTGTGCCTGAACCAGCAGGTGATCCTCCACCACCGTTACCTCCGCTAGATCCAGTAGAACCATCTGCTGATGCCGTATTGTAATATGATCCACCACCGCTAGATGCACCGCCACCGCCACCTCCTTGAGCTGCAGTTAAACTTCCAAATTGTGAAGGTGATCCATTTGGACCTCTAGTTCCAGTAGTTGTGTAAGATGCGGTTGCTCCATTTCCAACAGTTACTGTATATGTATTTGGAGATAATGTTGTTGTTGCTAATAAAGCTGCTCCTGCACCACCGCCATATGTTGTGTAAAGAGTTGAGTGGTGTCCTCCACCTGCTCCTCCACCACCAACAGTTAAAACTTCTACCTGTTTTGATGATAACATTGTAAATGTTCCACTATTTAAAAATGTGTGATAAGTATATCCATTATAAGTTGCAATTGAGTCTCCTCCGCTTGCAATTGGAGAAGCTTTACCAATTCCAAATCCGAAGCCTCTTGAAGACCCTGAACTCCTAGATGATATTATTGGCATAATTAATCCTACGCAAACTTAGTTTGTGATCCAAGAACCAAGTACGCTGGTGAAGCTGAAGTTTTAACTACTGTAAATGTATATAAATCTACAGAACTTGTGTTTCCACCCGTTGGTGCAGTTCCTCCCTGCCACTTAGGTGTTACTGCAGATCCGTCTACTTGAATTACTGATGGATAATATGCTGTAGCACCACTTGTGTTCATCCAAACAAATGTGATTGATTCTCCTACGCTTAACTTAGAAGACAATGATGTTGATGAATTATATCTAAAATTTAATGTATGGTTAGCTGTTGCATCAGAAGTATAATAATAAATTGTTGATGTTTCTGCATCCATATTTATTGTTCCAGTTGCTGCTGAGGCAACAATATTTGCAGTTTCTGTTCCAGATAAGAATGTTGGATAACTTAATGTTTTATCTACAAGTGTCTGTGCTCCAAGTAGTGTTACTTCGCCTGCTGGACCAGTTGGTCCTGTTGGTCCTACTGGACCAGTTGGTCCTGTTGGTCCTGCAACTGTTGAGTTTGCACCTGATGGACCAGTTGGGCCTTCTGCACCTACTGGACCTGATGGACCTGATGGGCCCGCTGGGCCTTGTGGTCCTGATGGACCTGTTGCACCTGCTGGACCAGTTGGACCTGTATCACCTGTTGGTCCAGGAACTACTGAGTCTGTACCAGAAGGACCTTGTGGTCCTGTTGGACCTGTTGGCCCTGTTGCACCAGTAGGTCCTTGAATACTTCCAACGTTTTCCCATGAAGATGATGTTGCAGACCAAACATATAATGATCCACCAATTAAATAACCGTCTCCAGGATTTCCTGTTGGATGTGCTGTTTGAAGTTCGCCTAATGAATTATACGTTCCAAGGATTGTTACCGCCGTTCCCTGTGGTCCTGATGGACCTGTTGCACCAGTTGCGCCTACTGGACCTTGTGGCCCTGAAGGGCCTGTTGCACCTGCTGGACCTGTTGCGCCTGTAGGACCTGTTGGTCCAGTAGGTCCTGTTGGTCCAGGATGGGCAGTTAAATATGCGTCTACGTCTTCAGCTAAATACTCCAGGTCTCTAGGGACATCTGGTGTATCTGTATATTCTGGGTAATGAAAACCCTTACCTGTAGTTGCCATTTTTATATTGTACCATTATATGCCTTATAATCTTGTGTACCACCCGTCATCCCATAGGGTTAAAAGACCTTTAAAATACTTATCATACTTATATTTGATTACATCGACTGAGTATGTAGCCATTGCACGATCATGTATTATTTGAGGATTTAATTTCTTAACATCTTCTGCCGCTTTGCAAAATTCATCAAGGGTTCTACACCTGTATCCAGTTATGCCATTCGGATTTGTTTCTACAAATGCTCCCCAGTCTGTTGTTATTGTTGGTGTACCGCAAAAATGTGCCTCTGGAACAATGTTTCCAAATGGCTCTATATAAGTTGTCGGGGCAATAACTGCAATTGCATTACTCATTAATTCTGCTCTTTTATCTGAATCTACTGGGCCAATATACTCACCATACTCTGGAATATAATCTCCAGGACCCGCCATAATTAATTTAGCACCAATTTCTTTGCACATTTGAGATGCAATATCTACACCTTTACGTTCTATCATTCTTCCAATGTAAAGATAGTAATCTTTTTTATTTGGCTGGAACGGAAACATTTCTGGCTCAAAGTATCCTGGTATTACTGTATCGTAAAATAGACCATCTACTTTTGTTGGGTCTTTATGTGAAGCATAAGAAGCATGCATCCAAGAGTATGATTCCCAAACTCTATATTTAGCAAATGTGGATCCATACCCTATTCCAAATTCTACTGACATATGTTGTGGAAATGCATCTGCTATTGGCTTGTGTGAAGTTCCGCCAATTAAACATATAAAGTCTTTTTGTTGAAGACGTGGGCTTAATTCTTTTATTACGTTATTTAAAAATTTATCCCAGAAAGGTTGAGTAATATCAAAAGATGCAGATGTAAAATGTTTACCATTTAATCCATAAAGTCTTTCTTGCTCTGATATACATGTAATTAATTCATCGCATGGAGCTTCGTTTTGTTCTCCAGCATATAGATAAACTTCATGCCCTAAGTCTTTCATCATAAGGCAAAAGCGCCTTACTTTTTCAGTAAAGGCGCAATTGACATACTCTTTAGTCGTTTGAGTATGTGGAAGACTAACCACATGAAAACGCATTAACTATTCTTGAGGTTCTTCTGCTGTGTTCTGAGGTTGTTGTGATCTTGCAAGAAGTGCTAGTACTGCTTCTGCTGATTCAGCATTTGAGATAGAGTTATAAATTTCTCCAGCAGCAACCTTGATGTCTAGGCGTGTAGCTTTTCTAGAAGCCACTACTTCATCTGTTAATGAATCTAGCAGTCTATATGTTCCGTCTAAGTTTTTTACAACTACAAATGCAATTTCCGCATTTGGAGTCTTTGTATCTTCTGTCATTTTTTCTCCTTTATATAAAGTGTTTAATAATTGCGGCTGAGGCTAGTATGCTCCATCCGATATTAAAATAAATAATTGTAGGTAATGTTTTTACAGTTGATGTAAAAACAAGGGTTAGGCTGGAGACTAATGCAAATATGTATAGCCACCAAAACTGTACTCCAAAAAGGAGTCCAGGAAATATTATAGCAAGTTTTGTAGAAAAAGCCCAGAACTCTATAGCATTTACTTTATTCCAATATTCTTTTTTACCAAGCTTTTTAGTAACTAGGATTATCTCTTTAGGCTTTATCACTGTGACGATTTTCTTTTAACCATTGATACATAGTTGGAGAAGCGTCTGCTTCATCTTGCCAATCTTTTCTCATTTTTTTCCAGTTTTCAAAAGCTAGCTGAGTTGCTTTATAGTAGTCAACCCCTTCGACATGCTCCCAGCCCATAATTGTCATTTTATCTACTGGAAAATAATTCATTCCTGTTGCAATACAATTCATGCCAGCATTAGGCTCGTATCTATTTAAATTAATTTTTCTTGCAGCTAAATCTGTAAATGTCATTGGGGTTAAAGGATTTTCATCCTTCATTGGTAAATTGAATGATCTTTTAGCTATGTCTTGCCAATATTTTGTATTAGTTCTATTTGATAGTGCATAATGCATAGCAACAAAATCTTTAAATTCTAGATACACCATTCTAGATGCTATATTAAAAGCATCCTTATCCCATTGATTTGCAGTTCCCCTGTTTAATGATTTCATTAATTTTATTAAAAATTTATGTACTGTAAACAATCCATTTGATTCTAAAGGTTCAATAAAACCTGCTGATAATCCAATTGCAACTACATTTTTAACCCAAATTCTATTATGAATTCCAATTCTAAATTTAATGTCTTTATATTCATATGAATCTACATCTCTACTTGGATCATGAATTTTCATTTTATCTGACTTTAAATAATTTTTAAATTCTACTAATGCATTTTCTGGAGAAACATATTTATCACTATAAACATATCCAGTTCCAATTCTTTCCCAAGAAGGTATATTCCAAACCCAGCCATTTTCAATTGCTGTACAATTTGTAAAAGGTTCCATTTCATTTTCAATATCTGTATATGGAATTCTAGTTGCCCAAGCACGGTTATTTGGAAGCTGATGAGAATAATCATCAAATGGTTCTTTTAGTGCGTCTCCAAGAAGTATGCTTTTCCATCCAGTACAATCAATAAAAAGATCTGCCGATATAGACTCACCATTACTTAAAATTAAACTTTCAATACCGTCTTCATTTAATTTAACTTCATTAACTGTTAATGGTAATACTTTTACCCCTCTTGGAATACAGTAATTGTCTCTAAGCCATATTCCAAATTTGGTAGCGTCAAAGTGATATGCAACGTCTTTTTTAAAATTAAAATTATATAGTTTTCCAGATTCATTCCATGACAACTTGTTTTGCTCTGCTAATGTAAGTGCTGGGAAAAATGTTCTTGCATAATCTGCTACATCTAAATCTGGATATAGTGCTTTTTTAACATACCAGTCATTTAATCCATTATATGTTCCTTCAAGGAATGGGTCTCCGAATGGGTAATGAAAACTTCCAGAATCTTCTTTATAAAAATCAGTAAATTTAATACTCATTTTATAAACAGCGTCTGTGGCTGGCATAAAGTCTTTTTCATCTAGACCTATATAGTTTGCCCATTCTGTAATACTTCCAAGTGTGGATTCTCCTACTCCAACTATAGGGTAGTCTGGGGATTCAATTACTATAATTTCTTTATCTGGAAATGTCTTTATAAATGTGGCTGCTGACATCCATCCAGCTGAACCTCCGCCAACGATTACAACCTTATTTATATTTAAATTCATTTATTTCCAGACTCTAATTATATACAAGTTTATGTATATTAATATAATACCATATTATGTTAAAGTTTACAATAGCTAGTCAGCGTAATCTTCAGGAAGAATATTTGCAGTAAATTGACTAATTACGGGATCTTTATCTTTAGTTTCAATTTTATTTAAAGCATCTTCTTGTTCTTTTTGAATTAAAACAATTAGGTCGTAGTCTTCTTCTTTTCCAATTGTTGGAATATATGTCTGCTCATATCCAAGTAGGTTTATACGAGTTCCCCATTGAGTGTCATGATCTACTTCTACCCATTTTAAATCTGGGTGATATCTTCCAGTAGGATCAATTGTAGTAAATTCAACTATTGTGTTGTCTTCGTCTAAACGAGCCCATTTCTTTTTTTTCATTCTTTTAAGAGTTAAGGCATCTTCTTTAGACCAATGCTCTTTCATTGTTTTTATTTTCATAAAAACTTTACTCTTCTGTTTGAGGTGTTATTGAAGCAACATATTCTTCATATGAAGCAACTAGGTCCTTTAGATCTTGATTATTTTCTGGAATAATTCCATTATCTTCAACTATTTCTGCAGAATCATTTACAGATTCCCAAACAATTGACTCATGGAATTTACCAGTTGGATCTTCTGTAGTTATTTCTACAATATCTCCATTTTCGTTTTTTCTAGCCCATTTAGCCATATTACCACTCCACCGCTACGAAGCCAGGTCCACCCTGTCCAGATTGTGTTGAGGTCCAGCTTAGTGTTCCACCAGCTCCACCTCCACCGCCACCAGCGAGTGAGTCTCCACCGACAGATTGTTGGTTAACAGCGCCTCCGCCGCCTCCCATAAATCCACCAGCTCCACCGTTACCAGTATTAGATGAAGAGTTTTTAACTGCTCCACCTCCACCGCCACCAGCGGCTCCACGTCCACCAGGTGCACCTCTTGTACCCCAGTATGATGTTGCTGCACCCATACCACCGCTTCCAACTACACAAAATAATCTTGGCGCTACGAATGCATCTGGTGTCATAAGAACATTTAATGGAGAAATACCTTGTGGTGTAAATCTATAAGCATTGTCAGTGTTTAAGTTTACTCCATAATATACTCCCATTGCATATGGCTCTAGTGGACCATGATGGCCAGCTAAGCCATGTTGATTTTCTGAAAATCCAGAATGGTAATTATTTGTATCGAGTCCTGTATTTCTTGGTGCCATGTATCCTGCACCACCAAAACCTGACTGTGTTCCATGGTTGTTTGAAGAAGTATAAATAGATTCACCCATTTCCCAGGATCCTCCACCTCCACCGCCACCCATATCGTAGTTAGTTGTAGTTGAACCCCACTGGTTATGCCATGCTCCACCTCCACGGCCTCCAATACCTCCACCGCCACCAGCACCTTGAGTATAAGAATTTCCACCAGTTACTAAGCCACCTGTACCACCTTGGCCACGCCAAGATCCAGCTGAACCTCCACCTCCACCGCCACCTGAATACCATGTGTTAGCAGTATTATTTGATGTTTGTCCGTGTCCACCGCCACCACCAGAAGAGTTAACTAATGTTCCACCTGAACCATTACCCCATTGGTTCATTGCTTTACCAGAACCGTTTGCATGTCCTCCACCGCCACCACCAGTTGCTGAACAGAATGCTCCAAATGATGATGTTCCACCATTTCCACCGTATGTACCATATGATGTTGATCTAGATCCTGCTGCACCTACTGTTACTGTAATTGCTTGACCTGGAGTAACTGTATACTCTCCCATAGCAAATCCGCCACCTGAACCACCGTCTCCACCGTGTCCTTGGTTTTGACTAGCACACATTCCACCTCCGCCGCCACCACCGAAAACGGTAGCACGTACTTTTGTTACGTTGGCAGGAACTGTAAATGTAAATGTTCCTGGTGTTGGATACTCAACAAAGTTTTTATACTTTCGAATATCTGGGTTTGATTGTAATGTACTTAGATTTGCCATTTTAGATTAGTCTCCATCCGAGGGCAGCATTTGAATACTCTAATGTAATAGATGCTCCTCCTCTATCAATAATTAAGTTTTCAGCGTATCCTTGGATATTATGTCCATTTCTTGCAATTGTGATATTAAACTCTCCAGCTTTATTTGTACCATCTGTGATTTTAATTCTATCACCAATTAATACATCTGTTGGAAGTGTTAATGTAACAGCTGCTGTATGGTTTACTATATAGTTACCATTATTGTGAACATATCCTTCTGTTATATTTCCAAATCTCTTAGCAACGATGTTTCCTGATGCTGTGATAATTGAAGGAGTTAAATTGATTGTTGAATAGTCAACAGCATGAGATTGATCCCATGGGTCTTTATCAAGAATTACATTTCGTGCTTCAAGAGTATCTACGTTTAGATCTTCTCTAGTAAAGGTTGTTCCTGGAACTGAGAAGTCAATTGTATCTGAAGGCTTATTTGCAATTCCTCCGAGCAAGTACCACTTCTGGTTTCCTTGGTTACGAGCAAGACCTGTGTACTGTCCACGTAGTGGGTTAGTTACAGATGATGCACCTAGGTAGCTAAGAAGCTTGTATGATCCATAGCTTGGATAAGTTGCTGTTGCTGTACCACCAGTTTCAGCTGTTTCAATAACATCTGACAAAGCTTGTGAATATGAAATTGTATTTGCAGTTACTCCCGTAATTGTGTAAGTACCATTAAATGTACTTGATACGTTAGCTACAACAATTGATTGGCCTGGTACAAATGCGTGGTTTGCGCTTGTTGTAAGCGTAGATACACCAGATGTACGGTTTCTGCTAATAATATTTGCCACTACTGTTGTAGTAAGAGTTGTTGAAGCAATATCGTCAAGTGCTCTTGCAAATGATATTGAGAACGGAGCTGATGTATTACGTGCTGTAATTGTTCTTGTTCCGTTTAGAGCAGATGTTACTCCTGCAATAAGTACTGAGCCACCTACTTCTACTTGTGGTGTATCATTAAGAACTAATGTTACAACACCATTTGTAAGAGAGTAGCTTACTACTGTTGGGTATGTACGGCTAGGTGCAATTACTGACTCATCAGGAATTGATCTTGCGTATCTAAATTGTGTGCTATTTGGAACTTCAGTAATTGTATAGCTACCGTTGTAAACGTTTGGAAGAGAAACTCTTTGTACCAAACCTGATACTGGAGAAGGTGCTACGTTTGAAGTTGAAGAAACTGTATATGTAATTGTAGTTGATGTTACATCTGTGATTGTGTAAGTTCCATTTACGGCTGATGCCACTCCAGTTACAGTAATTGATTGTCCAGACAATAGTCCGTGTGCTGTAGATGTTGTAATTTTAGCAGTTGTAGATCCTGTAACTTCATAAACAATAACTACTGATAGTGATGCTAGATCGTCTACACCTGTAACTACTACTGTGTCATTTACTTCGTAATTATGTGCTGCTGTTGTTACTATTGTAGCTACGTTATTTGATGCTGAACGGAAGCTTACTGCATTTGATAATACTAATGTGCGTTGTGAGCGAGATTCTCCAAGGAAGGCGAATGTTAATCCGTCTCCTGTTGGGTTTCCGCTTGCAACGAATACCATTGGGTTAACAACTGCAAGGTTTTCAGTTTCAACAACTGTTCCTGAACCACCGAATGTAATTTCACCAGCGATATTAACTGCACCTGCTACGTTGATATCTCCTTGAACTCCAAGACCACCAACAAGTGTCAGTGCTCCTGTTGTAGGAGAAACGGAAGGTGTTGCAATTTCAATATGAATGTTTTGATTTGGAGTAATGGTCATCTGATCATTACCAGTAAACAGACCACCAGCAGCAAAGATAATCTTATTATCTGTACCAGTGTTATCTGTTGCAAGAACTAAGTTACCTGTTCCTGTTGTTCCTTCTGGAGCGGACATAAAGATATATCCATCGTGAGGACCTGTTACGCCGAATGAAGGGTCATTGAAGTTTGCTCCAGTGATACCCATATCAATCCAACCAGATATGTTATCTCCTTCTGCAGCGTATGCAATATAATCTGCTGAAGTTGATGTTCCTGATCCTAAGTTAACTAATGCGTTTTGTACGAATGAACTAGATGTTCCAGCTGCAATAATAACTGCGTCTGAAAGTTCTGCTGATGTTTCGTATGCTGTAGCGCCAGCACCTACTGGAAGTTTTGTAACTCCTTGTAAGTCCACGTTACCAATAACTGTCAAGTCACCAGCAATATATTGATCGCCAGTGATACCAACACCACCGACAACTGTTAGAGCACCTGTTGTGGCGCTTGTTGAGGCTGTTGCAATTTCAATGTGTACGTTTTGATCTGGAGTAATAGACATTTGTTCATTACCTGAAGCAAATCCTCCAGCTGCTAGAATAATCTTGTTTGCTGCACCACCATCACCTGTTGCAAGAACAAGGTTTCCATCTCCAAAGTACATTGTTGCTGTACCTGTTGCAGAGGTTGATGCTACATCTGCTGCTGTCTTAGCAAAACTAAATTCTGTTGCTGCAACGTTAGTGATAATATGAGTTCCATTGAATGGAGCTCCAACACCTTCAATTTTTACCTTTTTACCATTTGTAAAATTATGTGCAGCATTTGTTGTAATTGTTGCAACATCGTCTGCTAGTTGTATTCCTGTAATTGTTGCAGTAAGTGGCTCAAATCCTTGAGCAAATACATATCCATCTCCAGGACCTGTAATTCCAAATTGTGAAGCTGTAAAGTTTTTACCTGTAAATCCAAGATCTGCCCAACCAAATTCATTTGTTGAGTCTCCTGTGTATGCGATAAAGTCAGCAGATTGTGCTGATCCATCTCCTGTTGATGTGTCAAGGTTGTTAATAACAACTGCTTGAGCAAAATCTTCCGTGTCCCATGCTGCTGCTGTAGCAACATCTGATAGTGCTGCAGGACCTTCAATAAAGGTACGTGCTCCATCACCAAAGTATAGGTTGGTTACATCTCTTTCAAATGATGCTTCTGCGCCGTCTGTAGTAAGTACATATCCAGCTTTACCGCCTTGTCCTGGTAGAAGACCAGTTGCGCCTTTTGCTAGAATATCCCAATTCTCTTCATCATCAATTAAGAATTCTGAAGATGTATGATCGACAGTAGCAATACGTGCATTTTCACCGTCATTTACAACGTCACCTTCGATGTAGAATGTATTTTCTTGCCATTCTCCACGATAACGAATTCCTGAGTTATACTTTTCCCAATAAGTGTCTTTGTCTGTAGCAAAGGCTGAGGAAGATGAGTGGAAGGCATCTGTAATATATGTATTACCACCCCATTGAACAATGTCTCCGCCAAGATACTCTGTTGATGCTGCCCATTCACCCTTATATGTTGTACCAGATGTTAAAATATCCCAGTATACTGTATCTGTTGGTGTGTTTCCAAGTGTGTCACCCTTTGCGATATAAACTGTTGAACCATAAGTTACAATGTCGTTAATGTGATATTGTTCTGTTGAACTATATACTCCCATTGCACGAAGTCCATCGATATAAGGTGCCCAATCTGATGAATTTGTAGAAGGAATTTTGTTTGTGTTATTTGTTAAAGATAAATAAATTCTTGCGCCATATGCTGCTAATTGATTTGGCTTATATGCTGTAGATGAATTCCATACACCAGTTGCATCAACACCAGATACGAATGTATCCCAGTATGATGGGGAAGTTGCAGGATTATGATTTGTTGTATCTTGCTTAGCAATAAATACATCTGGTCCATATGTTACTACGTCATTCTTTTGATAGTTAGCTGTTGAAGACCATGCTCCTTCATACTGAATACCGTCTGCAAATTGTGACCAGTATGTTGCATTTGGTGGAACTTGATTTGAACCTGTTTTAATAGAAATATAAACTTTACCACCGTATGCGATTCCATCGCCAACACGGTATTCTGTTGTGCTGTCCCATACACCAGTAAACTTAAGACCTTCAATCATTAATGCCCAATAGTTTGTATTGGTTGGCAAGTATCCTTGTGATGCTAGAGCGTATGTGTATACATATACGTTACCGCCGTACTTGACAACATCGTTTAGTTCGTATGTTGTTGCATCGCTCCATGTTCCTGCGAAAAAGAATCTGATCTTACCTAGGTCGATTAGTTGTGTCATTAGTGTATCTCCATTAACAGATTAGTTTTTTGGTTTTGATCCCAATCAAATTGTACCGTATGTTTGCTCCAAAACCAAGTTTTGTAATCATTTTTATTTGTAATATTGTCGGCGGGTAGCTTTACTGGGCTCCCGTCATTTATCCTTTCAACAGTGAGCTTTCCAGTCTCATTGTTGTACCTAATTCCGTAGAAAGTCTTTGAGGCGAAACTTAGGTCTAATTCTTGATATGCGTCCATTTTAGATACCATCCAATATTGAGACTACTATATCAAAAGAGCCCTCTGTGCCAGCTACGGCTTTAAGAGCATCTCCAGCCTCTAGAAATATTTTGTTACCAGTAATAGCGTCAAATGAGTTGCCACCGTCTACTGATTTGCCCTTTAGTATGTAATAAATCTCAGATCCATTTTGTATATAAAGGGAAATTGAATTTGTTGATCCTGTAATATTTGCTAGCATGCAACCTGCAACAACGGTTGCTTGTACTGCCGTTAATAGAGTAACTGGTGTTTCACCAACACCATTTTCTTTTAAATTACTAAATACGGCCATAACCTTATTATACTATACCTTTCTTTAAGACAAGCCTATGATTAGGCCTATGTCTGCTGCTCCGCCGCTTCCACCAGAGGCGCTAAGTAAAATTTTATTATTGTCATCATCATAAGCTGCTGTTAAATTTGAGTGACTAGAATGATTAAAAAGTGGAGCTACATAATCTTGTACTTGTTCTTGAGTTAATGATCCACCAGATGATAATGTATTCCAAACTGTTCCGTCCCAAACATAAGTCTTATCGCCAATAGTATATTGTTGACCTGTTGTTGGGCTTGACGGGAATCCTAAAGAAGATGTCATTATTGCTCCTTTAAATAATATAATCTAATTTTATCATACTTTATATCTGAGCCCAGAATGATCCGTCATAGATATATGTTTTTGCTGTTGAAGAATTCATCCATATTGTTCCAAGTATTGGATTTGCTGGTGGAGTAGAAACAACTGCTGCTACTGCTTGTGCGCTTCCTGCACCAATCTCAACCCAAAATGAACCATCCCAAATATATGTTTTACCATTATCTGAATCTAACCATATGTCTCCAAGTCCTGGTGTTGTTGGAGGTGTGGCAGAAATTATTACTGATGCTCCTCCGCCTCCGCCAGACATTCCTTGTAAAACAAGTCTATTGTTTGCGTCATCATAGGTTACAGAAATATTTGTATGTAAGGCATGGTTTAATAGTGGGGCAACAAAATCCTGTATGTCTTCTTGATTTAATTGTGTGCTTGGAACTTTACCGTTTGCATCTAATGATGCAACACCGTTAGGATTTGCTTTTTGTCCAATTGGTATGTAACCAGATTCTACTGTATCGCCAAGACCTGCTATTGCTAAATCTGTATAATCATTTGCTGATTCTAAAGTTGCTGCATCTTGTGTATCAACATATGTTTTTGTAGCTGTAATAGTATCGTCAATTTCAAATACATTACCATCTAATATTAAACCATTTCCTGATAAATATGTTCCAGCTCCTGAAAATTGTACCCATGAAATTGCGTCTGTACCTAGTACTGTTATATTATTTTCTTGTACCCAGCCAGTATTATTATATAAAGATCCATTAGATACAAATACAAAGTCTCCAGCATCAATTTCTGATAATTCATTATAGTCTAATGATCTTGTTAAAGTCTGTAATGTTGCATCATATACATAAATACCATTTTCAGCAGGACTTGTTTGATCTTTTACAAGAACTCTTTCTTGGTCCTGTATGGTGTGGCCATCTATAATTAATGATGATATTCCTGTAAATGAAGATATGTTTTCTGTTGTTGCGGCATGAACAGAAGCATGAACATGTAATCCTTCAGTGACCGAATCAACATATGCTTTTGTTGCAGCATGGTCTGCTTGAGTTGGTATGCCTAATCCACTTATTTGATTTCCGTCCATGAGCAAATCATTGCCCATAGTCTTATTTGTTAATACTTGTGAATCTGTTGTTCCAACAACATCTCCAGATACTCCATGAACTCCAGATGTTGCAAAATTGTGTGTTTGTATAGCAGAATCAGTATATACGTTTGCATCAGATATAGCATCAGAAACATCTGTTGTGGTGGCAAAATTGGCATCTGTTAGTGCCTGATTAAAATCTGCCAGTGTTCCACTTATCGTGTTGTCTGATAAATCAATGGTTTTATTTGTTAAAGTGTCTGTACTAGACGCTGTTATTTTAGTGGCTAAAGCGTTTGTTATTGTTGTTGCAAAATTACTATCGTCTCCTAATGCTGCTGCAATTTCATTGAGAGTGTCTAAAGCTTCTGGTGCGCTATCTATAAGATTTGATATTGCAGTATTAACGTATGTCTGAGTAGCTACTACGGATGTATCAACTGAAATAGTTATTGTATTGGCTTCATCGTCTACAGTTTTTGAAATGCCGTTTCCTGCGGTTAATGCTGTAGCAATTGTATCTACTACGTATTCGCCATCTTGTTCTACGGTTAGATTTATATGATTGTTATCATCATCATACGAAACTGTTATATTTGTATGTGTTCCGCCAGTTAATGCAGAAGCTGCTGCATCTTGAGCTCTTTCTACTGTAAAATATTTATTATTTGGACCCTCAAGGAAGCTGTCTGTAGTAAGATTGCTTATTTGATTGTTTGTGTATTGATTAGCGTTAGATTCAGCTGTTGTTGCCGCCCCTGCTGGGTCGTAGTTAATTGCTAACCCGTCAGCGTAATCCTTTGCATTTTCTTCAGCTGTTGTAGCTGATCCTGCTGGATCATAATTTATTGCTAATCCATCTGCATAATCTTTTGCATTTTCTTCTGCTGTTGCAGCAGCGCCAAGCGGATCATATACTGTGGATAAAGCCAGTATCTCTTGGTCTGTGTATGCGGCAGCATTATTTGTTGCTGTTGTAATTGCAGATGAAATTGAATTGTTGATTGTAGTAACAAAATTTGCATCATCGCCAATAGCCGCTGCTATCTCATTAAGTGTATCTAATAAACCTGGTGCTGCATCAACAATTGCAGCTACTGCTGCATCAACATAATCTTGTGTGGCAATTGAGTCTGTGTTAACCTCAATAATAATTTTGTCTTCAACCGCATTGTAGGTCTTGGTAATGCCATATCCAGCTGTTAATGCTGTGGCAATAGCACTTATTACCTGCTCATCGCCATATGTTGAGGCAAGGCTGATCTTATTGTTATCGTCATCATATGTGACGGTTATATTGGTATGTGTTCCAGCATTTAAAACCCCAGCAACAATGTCCTGAATTGCATCAGTATCTATTACTGGATTATTTTCTAATGTTGTTACTCTATAGTCTAAAGAGGTAGCATTTGTTGAGCCATCAACGCCTACCTTGGCCTGTAATGCCTCGATAGCGTCATTAGCATCAGCATGTTGGGCGGCATGAGAGACAGCGGCAACTGAATCCGTAGGTTGCGGATTTAAAAAGGAGTCTAGCTCCTCTGGAAATTGTGTTGCCATTTACGTATACCTCTTCCTTAATTATACCTTAGATGGGTTATAATTTAATTTTTAGGAAAACATGCCTTCATCGTATATTGTAGCCTCTGCAATAGTGGCTGGTGGAATATACTCATTATTTTCATTTTTTGTCCACATAGGTTTTACTTCTGGCCCAATAATATCTCCAGTAACATCAGATGAAAATACTGTTGAGTTTACTCTAAGAACCTTGTTGCCAAGCATTTCTTCTACAAAGTATATTAGTTCTGCTTCTTCCCATTGACCGTCTACATATTTTTTTGCCATTAATGTATTTGGGTCAACTGAATCTTCTACTGGGATTGAGTTTGCAACAAAATTTTGTGAATCTACATATGCAAAAGCTACCCCGTCTTTTAATTGTATCCAATTAGTCATTTTTCTCCTTTTAGTAGTATTCTACTACTTGCCACCTACACGCACCAGTAGTGGTAAGTGTGGTTGAATTTGTTAAATATGCACCATATTCTGCAGAATATAATGATGTTGATCCTCCAGATAAACTTCTTGTTCCGCTGTATGTAGGCCAAGATCCTCCGCTGTTAGATCCGTTTCCTTGTGAAGCGCAAGATCCTCCTGATGGGGTAAGTGTTCCAGATTCAGAGCTATTGGTTGCTACTGTTCCAGCAGCGCCAGTTGAAAATGAAATTACAAAAGATTTACTTAAATCAACTGATGATATTGTTACAGATCCAGCTGACACTACTGATCCTCTTTGGGTAGACTTAATCATTTGTAAGGTTTCAGGATATTGTTTAATTGCCATTATGAATATTCCACCACTTCCCATCTACATGCTCCAGTTGTAGTTATTGTAGTTGAATTAACTATGTATGCGCCATATTCTGAAACTGTAATAGATGTAGCACCAGCTCCATTTGATCTTGTTCCAGCATAATTTGGAAAACTTCCACCACCTGAAGATGCATTACCACCACCTGTTCCGCCAAAATTATATGACCCAGTAGGACTTAATGTTCCTGATTCAGAACCAGCAACTCCAACGCTTCCTGCTGATCCAGTAGAATATGATCTAACAAATGACTTAGATGTGTCTATAGAAGATATGGTTATATTTCCAGCAGAAGCCGTTGAACCTCTTTGAATGGATTTAATTGGTGATAATGTTTGTGGGAATATTGTAGATGCCATTAGTTATACTCAATAGCCTCCCATCTACATGCTCCATCAACAACTAGTGTTGTTGAGTTTAATAGATATGCTCCATATCTTGCAGAAGTTAATGATGTTGCTCCAGCAGACAATGACCGTGTTCCAGAATAAGTGGGAGCTGATCCTCCGCCTGAAATAAATCCACCGCCACCTGATGCAAATATGTTACCTCCAGATGGATTGTATGTTCCAGACGTATTACCAGTTCCAGCAACTGTTCCTGCGGAACCTGTAGAAAAAGATCTAACAAATGTTTTAGAAGTATTTACAGAAGAGATTGTTAAGTTTCCAGCTGATGCAGCAGATCCTCTTTGTATTGATTTAATTGGTGAAGAACTAATTGGATATATTCTAGAGCCCATTATGAATACTCTACTACTTCCCAACGACAAGCACCTGTTGTTGTAATAGTTGTTGAGTTTGCTATATACGCACCAAATGATGCTGATGTTAAAGAAGTTGACCCTCCGCTATAAGATCTTGTTCCTACATAGTTTGGGAAGCTTCCTCCAGCTGGATTAAAGCTTGGAGAAGATACAGAAACGTTTCCCCCAGAAGGAGTTAATGTTCCTGATGTTGAACTATTTGTTCCAACACTTCCTGATGATGATGTTGAAAATGAATTTATAAATGATTTAGATATATCTATAGATGATATAGTTACGTTTCCAGCAGAAGCAGTCGATCCTCTTTGAACCGACTTAATTGTTGAAGATGTTGCTGGAAAAGTAGTATATGCCATATTAAGATATTTCTACTCCACTCATATGAATTGTTAATGCTGAACCAGTTGAAGCCCACCCAATAATTGTTTGGGTTCCGCTTCCACCAAACGCTTGCTTCAAATCAAATGAGGCAATGCTGTTTGCTGGCACAGAAACAGCTGTAGCAAATGCTACCTGAGTTCCTGTAGAATCTGGGAATGTTAAATTAAATGAAGCTGCTGAACCAGTAATATTACTTACAATAATATTTGTAAGAATAGTAGTTGTTGCAGAAGGTACTGTATACAATACAGTTGTATTTGTAGTTGTTAATGCTGTTCTTGCTAGTAGTTTTGATATTGTTGCCATATTTTTTCTCCTATTAGTTAGAGATAATATTTTTCAATATTATATCGTTTTTACCATGCTTCCATAATATTCATTATATCTGCACCTGCGGTTCCACCGCCTCCTGATACTTCTGCCCATGAGGTTGTAGTTCCATTTGTTGTTAAAAATTTTCCTGATTGTCCAGATTGAGACGGATATACTGCAGATTGAACCCATGATCCTCCATGTGCAAAATACATTGCTCCTTCTCCATGAACATGTGCCCATCTACCATGATTACTAGAAGCATCTGGAAGTTCTGCAATTGTACTGTAGACTGGAATAGAAATCGTAGAATATGTAAAATCAGATGTATTTAATTTTGAAGACAACTCTATTGTTCCCCAAGATGCTAGGGTTCCGTTTGTTGTTAAATATTTACCATCATTTCCAGATTGAGATGGAAGTGCATCTATGGTTGTACTTCCGCCTAAAGATACTGCCGATCCATTAATAGTAATGCTAGAATTTGATAATGCAGAGTTTGGAATATTTATTAAATTGGCTCCAGATGTATTTTCTGGTAATGTAACTGTACCAGTAAATGTTGGGGATGATTTTGGAGCATAAGTAAGTCCAGCTTCTATTTTACCTAAATATATAATTGCTGCAGCATCTGTGCTTAATTTAGCATCTAGCTGTTCTTGAATTCCACCTGTTAGGCCATTTAAATATTGAATCTCTGTATTTGATACATCTCCAACTGTAATAGAAGAAGCTGTAAATCCAGCAACTTGTAAATCATCAAATGATCCTTCGCTAAAGTCTACTGTTGTTGATGGTTCAGTTGTAACTCCTTTAAATAATTTCCATTTATTATCAGAAACGTCTCTTACTATACCAGCATGCTTTGCTGTACCATCATTATATGCTACAACAATTCCAAGATCTACTGTGTTTGCTGCATTTTCATGAGCAAGTTGAACCATATTGTCTTCAATTACAATAGAAGTTGCACTGGCTGCAAAATTTTGTCCATTAATAGTAAAATCACCATTTACAATTAAATCATCTGTTGTTACTGTACCAGTAAAAATTGGTGAGTCAAACGGAACTAGTATGCTTGTAGTATCCGTTAAGTCTGAAACATCTGCTGGAATAGATGGCTTATTTGTTAAATTACCATAATCTCCATCAAATAAAGCAGGTTTGTTTAGAATATTATCCCATAGTATATTTGGAATATCTCTACCGTCTATATTAAGTCTATTTCCTGAACCAATATTTGTCCAATATTGTGTATTTGTTGTTGGAAGACTTTCATTATCAAAGTTGGCTACAAATATACTGCCGCCGTCCCATACTATATCTCCAGCTAAATATCTTGTATTTTCTCCGCCTGGCAATAAGTAATGATTTGCAGTCCATTTAACTGCTCCTAATGCAATATTTGGTTTATCTGTTAAATCATTGTAGCTAGTTATAATTTCTGAATCTCTTGCTATATCTGGAGATATTTGTGTATCTGGTATATATCCATCTAAACCTAATGAAGCTACTCCGCCTGCTGTAGCCTTTTGTCCAATTGGTATATATCCGTTATCAACAGTATCACTAAGACCAGCAATTGCAAGATCTGTATAAGAATTTGCATCCGCAATATCTCCCATAGTTGCAATTTGATTATCTGGATTAGACATGTCATTTAAAAACTCTCCACCATTTCCAGATAGAAGAATTTTTCCTGAACTAACTGTCTCAAGAACAACATTTCCACCAGTGCCATTATAACCATTAACTCCGCCACCAATAATATTAACTGTACCGCCTGTTTTATTGTCACTATTGGCTGCACCACCAGCTATTTCAA